>WBZS01000234.1_pt1 | contig 94201 bp, 30 predicted proteins | sample 5204201 | NCBI WGS metagenome assembly WBZS01 (sample SAMN12344357, study PRJNA552823) | activated sludge metagenome | biome: Activated sludge suspended growth; feature: Nitrification reactor; material: Wastewater; isolation source: activated sludge from nitrification reactor of wastewater...
TGACCAGATCGGCGTGGCCGAGCACCGTGCCGTCGGCGAAGGTCACGCTCTCGACCCGCCGCCAGCTATCGACCAAGGTGTCGACGATGGTGACCCGGTCGTCACTGTTCGAGAAACTGAGGATCAAGCCGCGCCCGTCGGCGGTGGTCGTGACGATCAGGTTCGCCGCATCAATCCCTGCGCCAAACGCCACGACATCGCCGCCATCGGGCCAGTATTCGGTGATCGTGTCCTGACCGAACCCTGCCTCGAACCGGTAGGTGTCGCTGCCGTTGCCGCCCTCCAGCCGGTCGTTGCCCGCTCCACCGATCAGCGTGTCGTTGCCGCCGCCGCCGTAGAGCGTGTCGTTGCCGCCGCCGCCAGCCAGCGTCTCGCCGTCGTAGCTGCCATTGAGGGTCTGGTCGGCCTCGGTCGGCATCGTCGCGCGGGTGACCAGATCGGCGTGGCCGAGCACCGTGCCGTCGGCGAAGGTCACGCTCTCGACCCGCCGCCAGCTATCGACCAAGGTGTCGACGATGGTCAACCGGTCGTCACTGTTCGCGAAGCTGAGGATCAAGCCGCGCCCGTCGGCGGTGGTCGTGACGATCAGGTTCGCCGCATCAATCCCTGCGCCGAACGCCACGACATCGCCGCCCTCGGGCCAGTATTCGGTGATCGTGTCCTGACCGAACCCCGCCTCGAACCGGTAGGTGTCGCTGCCGGTGCCGCCCTCCAGCCGGTCGTTGCCCGCACCGCCGATCAGCGTGTCGTTGCCGCCGCTGCCGTAGAGCGTGTCGTTGCCCCAGCCGCCGCGCAGCGTGTCGGCGGCGTTGGTGCCGTTGAGCGTGCGGTCGTCGGCCAGCGCGAAGGGGCTGCCGCCGAAATTGCCGCCGGTCAGTGCCGCCGCGCTGATGTTCTGGAGCCGCAGCAGCATCCGTCCGGCATCGAGCGTCGCTATACCAGCGGCGGCGAAATAGACGTAAGCGTCGACGCCTTCCTGGCGGACGACGATCTCGCCGGCGAGGCCGTTGGCCAGGCGGATGTCGAGAATGTCGCCCGCGTCGCCGATTTGAAAATCGGTGATCGTGACGACAGCATCGTCGAGCGAGGAGGCAGGGACGAAAAGATTGTAGGTGTCGCGTCCCGGCGTGCCCGTCAGCACCTGCGGGCCGGACCCGGCTTCGATCCCGCCATCGCCGCCGCCCCCGCCACCGGTTTGCCCACCGGTCCCGCCGCCCGAACCTGCGTCGAACAGCGGCGCAACGAAGGGATCGGTACCCGCCGTCGAGGGGTGCAGCGCCCGCTGCGCCGCGTCGCGATCCAGCGCGCGCTCCAGCAGTTGCGCCGCGGTCCAGCTCGTCCCCCCGGCAAAGCCGACCGTATCGACCGGGGTGTGCGCGGCGCTGATCTGCCCGGTGATCGTGACGCGCTGGTCAAGCCCGCGGACGTGGAGGATCAGGTCCCCGTCCGCACGCTCGACGACGATATCGTCGGGCGCGATGCCGCTGCCAAAGGCGAGCGTGTCGGCCGAATTCCACCACCACGCCGATCCTTCGCGGACGACGTCACGCCCGTCCCCACGGTCGATGTGGTAAATCGTGTCGCCGGGCCCGCCGGCGAGCACGTCGTCGCCCTTGCCGCCGTCGACGGTGAACGCGAACGCTGTTTCCGTGCCGAAATCGATGCTCTCGCCGGCATCGGTCCCGGTCGCCGCCAGTGCCAGGATCTGGTCGAACGACCAGATCGTCCCGTTGGCGAAGGCGAACTGCTCGATGCGATAGTCCTGGCCCCACGGGCCGGCGGCGAACATGTTGGTCAGCGTGAGCCGGTCCGTCGTGCCGGCGATGCCGACCACCAGATCGCGCGGGCCGACCGCGTGGACAACGATGTCACCGGCATCGATGCCGGGATCGAAGCGGATGCGATCGAGCGCGGCGACACTGGTTTCGCCGAGATCGACGATGACGTCCCGGCCGTCGCCCCGCGCGAAATAATAGGTGTCGCCGCCGCCATTGCCCTCCAGACGGTCGTTGCCGACGCCACCGGTCAGGATATCGGCGCCACGTCCGGTCTCGATCCAGTCGTCGCCGGCGCCGCCGAACGGGTCGCTGCCCGCTGACGTGCCGGCCGAGGGCACGATGACGTGATCGTCGCGATCGGTCGCCGCGATAGACCGCGCGACCGCGGCGATAGACAGCGTCCGCCCGTCGGCGAAGCGCAGCGTGCCGACGATCGCGTCCGGGTCGCCGGTCGGGTCGACGAGCAGCAGCCGGTCGTCTCCACCCGTGATCAGGAGCACGACATTGCCGTCGGCATCGCGCTTGGCGACGACATCCTCCAGCCGGATCGCCGCGTCGAAGCTGACAACGCCGAATCCGTCGGCAACGCCGCTGCTCTCGATCCGGTCCTGCCCGTCGCCGCGCGCGAAATGGAAAACGTCGCGGCCGCGCCCGTCCACGATCCGGTCGTTGCCGCCGCCGGCGCGGTAATCCTCCTCACCCGCGGTGCCGACCAGCAGGTCGTCGAACGGCGAGCTGACGGTATTGACCATGTCGAGCAGGGTGTCGCGGGTCCAGACCGTGCCGTCGCCGAAGCGGATCGTCTCGATCGCCGCCTGGCGAATGACGATCGCGTCGTCCGCATCGGTGAAGGTCAGCAGCAGGTCGTCGCGGCCCGCTGCGAGCCGCTCGACCTGCACCTCGTCAGGGCGATAGCCGACGATGTCGAGGCGGTCGATGCCGGCCTCGTCCTCGATCACGTCCTGCCCGTCGCCCAGCACGTAGCGGTAGACGTCGTCGCCGCGCCCGCCGCGCAGGGCATCGTCGCCGCGCCCGCCCTCGATCGCATCGGCGCGGTCGCTGCCGCGGACGATATCGTCGCCGTCGGTCGTCTGCGCGTCGATCGACGCCTGGACCAGCTCGGCCGCACCCCAGACCGATCCGTCGCCGAAGCGCAAGGACGGCACAGCGCCCGATCCCAGCCCGCCGACGATGGTCAGCTGGTCACCGATCGCCGGGAAGGAGACGATCAGGTCGTCACTGGCTCCGTCGGCGTTGCGGATGACCGCGCCGTTGCTGCTGAAATCGGGCAGCGAGATCGTCGCGCGGCTGACGCCCGGCAGCATCTCGAACCGGTCGAGCCCGTCGCCTGCCTTGAACACGACGAGGCTGTCCTGCGCCAGCAGCACCCGATCGTTGCCGCCGCCCGGATAGAGGCTCGTCCCGGCCTCGTAGCCGCGCGTGTCGAACACATCCTGCCCGCCGTTGTCCGCATCCTCGCGAAGGATTGCGCGCACATCCTCGATGCTGAGGTCGGTTCCGTCGGCGAACACGAAATGTTCGACCGGTGTCGCCCGATAGCCGCCGATCACCGCGATCCGGTCGTCGGTGCCGGCGAGGCGGATGACGAGATCGCCACCGACCAGTTCGAAGTGCACCGAATCCTGGGTGATGCCGGTACCGAACAGCAGGCGGTCGATCCCGGCGCTGTCGGCGATGCTGTCGCTGCCGTCGCCATAGCCGAAGCGATAGGCGTCGTTGCCCGCGCCGCCCTGCATCGCATCGGAGCCCGCCCCGCCGGCAAGAACATCGTCGCGCCCGTCCAGCCCAATCAGCAGGTCGTTGCCGGCGCCGCCGGTCAGCATCCGGTCGACGATCGCACCGAAGGTCAGCTCGCTGCCGTCGCGGAAGCGGAACAGCTCGACCCGGGTGTTGGCCAGGCCGCCAACGATGGTCAGGATGTCGGTGCCCGCGCCGAGATCGATGATGAGGTCGTCGCCGCTGCGCGTGATGACCAGCGCGTCGGGCGTGACTGACGCACCGAACTGGACAACGTCGATGACCCCCGGCGCATCGGGCCGCTCGACGATCCGGTCGAAATCGTAGTCCGCGCCAAAGGCGTAGAGGTCCGCCGACGAGCCGCCGATCAGCGTGTCATCGCCCTGCCGCCCGTCGAGCGTGTTGGGGCCGTCGGGATTGCCCTGGATGATGTTGTCGCCGCGGTTGCCGCCTTCGATGTGGAGCTGCTCCTCCACGTCGGCCATCGACTTGAAGGTGCCATCGGTGAACCGGAACAGCTCGACGCCGTGGTCGATGTCGAGAAACTGGTTGCGGATACGCAGCGTGTCGGTCCGACCGGTGACCGACACGACCAGGTCGTCGCCGTCCTTGGTGAAGACGACATTGTCCTGGGTGATGTCGTCGCCGAAACGCACCACGTCCTGCGTCGGCACGATGATGCCGCGCCGGTCGCTCCACGCGGCACGAACGCGGACGTCGTCAATGACGTCGTGGCCGTAACCGACGTCGAACAGATAGGTGTCGCCGCCGTCGCCGCCGACCAGCAGGTCATCGCCACCGCGCCCGTCGATCGTCTCGGCAAAGTTGGAACCGGTGATCGTCTCGGCGGCATTGGTGCCGACGAGATCGACGTCCTCCGCATTGAGGTTGGTGAAATCCAGCGTCCGGTCGGCGAACTGGAGCGTTTCGACCGCGAACTGCTGTTGCCCATCGCGGACATACTGGTTCTCCAGCACCAGCCGCTCGTCCGTCCCGCGCACGGTGACGATGAGGTCGAGCGCGGTGCGCGAAAAGTCGACCTGCGTCGAGGCAATGGTGGTGAAGTCGATCCGGTCGTCGCCGTCGGTGTCGCGCACGATATCCGCGCCGTAGCCGGACCCGAAGACATAGAGGTCGTTGCCGCTCTGTCCCTCCAGCCGGTCGTTGCCGGCACCGCCGTCGATGCGGTCGTCGATCGTCTCGAAACCGTAGATCAGGTCGTCGCCGACGGTCTTGGCAATGTCGACATAGTGCTGGAGCAGCTTGTACGACGTCCAGACGGTGCCATCGCCGAAGGTCACGTCCTCCAGCCGGTTGATGTAGCCGACGAGGAAGAATTCCTCGAGATAGTCGGTCAGGATCACCGCATCGTCGGTGCCCCGCACCTGCAGCGTCAGCGTGTCGCCGCTGCCGTCGCGCAGGAATTCGAAATCGGTCCAGCGCAGGTCGTCGACGAAGCGCAGATGGTCGATCTTGGGATCGAACAGCGACGCGCTGTAATCGTTGTCGAGCACAACGTCGCGGCCATAGTCGCGGCCGTAGAGATAGGTGTCCTCGCCGGCCACACCGGTGAGGAAGTCGTCGCCCGCGCCGCCGTCCAGCGTATTGCTGTTGAGCATGCCGTAGATGGCGTCGTCGCCCGCCGTCTTCGCGTTGGCGATGACCATTTCGACGATCTTGGTGTAGTCGAGCGCCGCGCCCTGCTCGAAGATGATCTTCTCGATCAGGTTGGGCGCGACGTAATCGAGCCCGTCGTCGGACCCGATGATCTCGCTGAACATGCCGAGATTGAGCCGGACGCCGCCGAACTGGCCGACCAGCTCGACGCTGTCGCCGGTAGGGTTGCCGTTCGTGTCGAGCAATGTGATGACCAGGTTTTCGCTCGCGCCGTCGCGGGTCAGGCGGACGTTGTTCTCGGTGATGTCGCCGCGGAACATCAGGAAGTCGAACCCGGCCTTGATCGGGCCGAACGAGAAATTGCCAAGGTCGTCGACCACGTCGTGGCCGTCGCCGCGCTGGTAGATGTAGGTGTCGCCGCCCGCACCCCCGCTCATGTAGTCGTTGCCCTTGCCGCTGACGAAGATGTCGCCCGAGCCGGAGCCGTAATAGGCGTCGGCCTCGATCTGTGCGGCGCGGTCGAAGTCGACGACCGCGAAGGCCATGCGGTAGCGGTTCCACACCACGCCGTCGGCGAAGATGATGTTGTCGACGCCGGTCTGCAGGCGGCTACCGTTCTGCAGGATCGGGTTGAGCTCGCCCAGGAACTGGTCGGTGAGGCGCAGGAAATGTGCGCCGCCGCCGTAGAACAGGATCATGTCCTCGCCGTCGCGGACCGCCTTCACGTCTTCGGAATCGATCAGCGAGAAGCGCAGCTGATCCTCGTCGCCGAGATCCAGGTCGTAGATGTAATCGTCGCCGCTGTTCGCGCCAACGAAATAGACGTCGGACTGAACACCGCGATCGAAGGCCTGCGCGCCGGGTTCGTAGCTGCCGATGACCGTCTGGTTGCCCTCGGTCAGGACGAAAAAGTTCGGCCCCGCCGGCCCGTGAACGATCGTGTCGGCCTCGGCATGCTCGACGATCAGCTTCTCGTCGACGCCGAAGGCATTGGCGATGCCGATCAGGTCGAGGTCGACCGGCACCGTCTCGAACGCCGCCAGCAGCATCTGGAACACGAACGGCTGGTCGACGCCGATCTTGGTGTCGAAGATGTAGTCGGGATCGCGCGGCGAATAATCGGGATAGACCTGCGCGAGCAGGCTCGCCCAGCCGGCGAAATAGTCGACGACCGCATCGCCCGCATTGCTCGTCGGCGCGTGCTCGAAGATCGCCTGGAACATCGGCCTGAGCTCGTGATCGCCAGTTGGGCGATATTTGTCGGCCTGGACGTCGAAGGTCAGCTCGCGCGAGAACTCGGCCAGCCCGCTCTGCAACGCCATGCGCACGGCGAGACGGCCGCTGGTCAGGAAATATTGCGCGGTTGCCAGCCCGACCATCTCGATCATGGGATCGACGACGGACCCGTAGTTCGCCGACGACAGCGAATAGCCGCCGCCTTCGACGACCTTGTAATCGATCAGCCCGGTCGCCGCGTCGAGGGTCGCGGTGAGCATCTCGGGATGGAAGTCCAGGCCCGCGAGGCCCATCGCGAACTGGAACTGGCCGGGGGTCAGCAACTCGACGCGATAGGTGCTGTCCTCGCTCGTCCCGACCTCGTTGAGCGTGTCGAAGTCGACCGCATAGTTGCGCAGGCTGAACTCGCGCGAATCCCCGGTCTTGAACTGCAGCTCCAGCGCGCGATCGAGGTTGCGCGCCCAGACGAAGAAGGCGCCGTCCTGGTCGGTGACCTGCACCGAATAGTCGACGGTGATGCCGTCGGTGATACGCACCGCGATCGTATCGACCGGCAGGTCGGCGAAGGGGTTGAAGCTGATGTTTTCGACCCGCCACTCCTGCCCCGCGGCCCGCGACAGAGCGAGGATGTCGGCAACGCTCGGCGCGGCGATCAGGCGGCCCGCCGCATCCGTGATCACCCGCCCGCTCGCCAGCCGCCAGCTGCCGTCGGCGTTGCGGATGCCGTGATCGTCGATGACTGCCCGGCCATCGACGATGTGCATGAGATACGGCGCTTCCTCGCGGTGCTCGACCGCGGCGCCGCGACTCGCCGGCGACCAGGTCTGTTCGAGCTGCCAGTGTCGTTCGCTGTCCGCCGGCTGGGCGAGCACCTGCTCCAGCGTAGCGCGCGCAACGGCGTTGCCCCCGCCGTCGGTCACCGCCGCGCCGCTCGCCAGCGTCCAATATCCGCCCGCCGCGTCCTCGACATAGACGCCGCGATCGACCAGCACCGTCCTGCCGCTCGCGTCGGTGCCGAGCAGCACAGGGGTCAGCTCGCGCGTTGTCTCCTGCGTCTGGCCCCAGTAGGACAGCACCGGCGCCACCTGCGCGCGCAGCGTCATGTAGTCGGGCACGGTCATCGCCGCGGCGGCGGTGGCGACGATCTCGCCGAGTTCGATGTCGTTGGCTGCGGCGATGCCGAGATCGGTGATCGAGCCTATGCCCTTGGCGTTGACGTGCAGGTCCGACTGCCACGCCGCCCGGCCGCCCTCGCCGGCAAAGCGGGTGTAGCTTTCGATCGTTTCGAAGACCGCCTCGTACATCTGCCGGACGCCGCCGTTGGCGAGCTGGATTTCGCCGCTCGCGATCAGCGTGCTGCCCTGCGGCGTCGTGATGTCGAGCGCCTGTGAGGTCAGCCCGATCGAGACCACGCCGAGGGTGTCGAGCGACAGCAGCTCGCCGGCATCGGTGACGCCGTCGCCGTCGCGGTCGCGCCAGACCTTGAGCTCCGACCAGATCGCGTCGGCGGCACTGATCCGGCCGTCGCCGTTGCCGCCGTTCGCGACGAGATCGTGCGCGGCCAGCTCGGCATAGCCGCCGCTGAACTGGTCGCCGAACATCTCGCCGAGGTTGTCGATGCGGTCGTTGCGGTTCTCGTCGCGGACCAGGAAGCCGTCGTCGCGGCCGACCCAGCCGGTGCGCGAGGCGAACAGATCGTCGTCGAAATCGAAATAGACGCCCGCGTCGTCGACCGACACCGTCTCGATGCCGTCGCCGTCCAGGTCGATGATCAGCGGGTCGAGCCCGGCCGCCCAGGCCATGTTCTTGGCCAGCCTGACCGCCGCGCCGCCGAGCCAGGCCGCCGAGTCGACCAGTGCGAGCTTCTCGTAGACGGCGAGAATCATGCCGACCGCCGGGGTCAGCTTGATCAGCTCCGCCGCCGGCCCCAGCGCGCCCATGATCACCGAGAAGACGCTCGGGAAGTTGAACAGCATCCCGAAGCTGCCGGTGTCGTTCTGTAGGCTGCGCTGGTACGTGCTGAGCCCGCTCAACTCGTCGAACCAGAAGCCGTCGCCCAGCCCGTAATTGCCCGATTCGAAATCGAAGTTGCGCACCGTCTGGACGCCGGTCAGCGACGATTTGCCGTCGCCGAAGTCCTGCTGCGTGGGCAGTGCCTGCCCGCCGGTTGCGATGCGGAACAGCAGGTCGGTCTGGTTGATGATCCCCATGCGGACGCGGCCGTTGGCATCCGCATCGGTCTGCACCAGATAGACGATGTTGGGCAGCCAGGTGTCGAAGTAGGTCTTCAGCGCGCCGAAGGTCGACCCCATGACCGTATAGGCGAAGAAGTTGAACCCGCTCTGGATCGCGCCGGAGATCGCCGACGTCGGCCCGGCGATCGCCCAGGCGACCGACGTGGCGCTCGCGTCGCCGCCGGTCAGCGGCACACCATAGAACGACAGGATGTCGTTCTTCTGCGGGTCCATGATCGTCGTGCCGGGCGCGAACCAGAAGTGGTCGGCGTTGGCTCCGCTGTCCGGTACGGCGCCGACCGTCCCGTTCGCGCTGACCAGCGTCCCATTGAACGTGTCGCCGTAGAGCTGCCCGCCGGGGGTGAAGTTGATGATCACGTCGCGGCCGAGCCCGCCGGTGGTGACCACCGCGGTGCCATCGGTGACGATCAGGACATCGTTGCCGTCTCCGCCGTCGACCACCAGATCGCCGTCGGCGATCTTGGTGATGTAGACGATGTCGTTGCCGCCCCGGCCCCTGATCTCGCCGCTGCCCGAATGCGTGCCGGTATCGGCGCTGGTCAGCGAGAAGCGGTCGGCAAGGTCGGTCAGGTTGACGTTGTCGACGCCGGTGAAGCGGACCTGGTCGTCGGGAACCAGCAGATCCTCGGCGAGCAGCAGCCCCGCCACCGCCAGCGGCTGGCCGCCGCCGAGGAAGTTCGTTGCCGAATAGGCGAGCGTCGAGCCGGGCACTGCCGCCTGGACATAGCCGTTGCGGTAGAAAACGCCCTGTTCGCCGAAGATGAAAAAGGGCTGCGTGTCGAAATTGAGCGTGTCGCCGTCGGAGCCGCGCCCGGTCGGGCCGCCCATGTCGATGGTGATTTCGTCGCGGAACAGATCGACCAGATTCTGCTTGCCGACGGTGACCGTGTCCGCCCGGTCGCCGAGCCGCATCGTCTCGAAGCCGAAGATCAGATCCCGGACCGTCTCGCCCGTGCCGGTCGTGCCCTCGACCCTGAGCTGAACGGTCAGCTGGTCGATCAGGCCGAAGCCTTCGGCGGCGATGTCGGGGGACAGCGTGATGTGGAGCACGTTGCCCTGGCTGCCGCTGTCGTAGCGCAGCGTGTCTTTCTCATCGCCGCCGATCAGCAGGTTGCGCCCACCGCCGCCGATCACCGTATCGGTGCCGCTGCCGGCGTTGATCACGTCGTCGCCGTCCCGCCCGTCGATCACGTCGGTGCCGCCCGATCCGAACAGCAGGTCGCTGCCGGTCGTGCCGGTGATCGTCTCGCCCGATGCGCCGCCGACGAACACGTCGACGCTGGCCGCATCGCCCGCGCCACCGGCAGGGCCATAGGGCCGCTCGGGGAGAACGAAGCTGGTCGCGGAGTCGCTGGTCCGCATGTGGAAGCGGTCGAAGATCGCCGCGCTCGACGCCCCCCAGCCGACCCGGGCGATCTCCTCGAGCGAGGTCAGCCCGGTCCAGCGGATCAGCGTGTCGAGCCAGTTCTCGTCGGTCTGCGCGAAGAAGGCGTCGCGGAAATTCTCGAGGTTGATCGGCTCGGGATTGCCGGCGACCTCCCAGGCGCGGTCCGAGGCATCGAAGGCCAGCGTGTTGCCGTCCTCCGAGCGCAGCAGGATGCCTTCCTTCGCGGTCGCGTCGCCCTCGACATCGCCGATCGCGAGCCCGGCGGCGAATTGCATCGCGAAGTCGGCGAGGCTCTGCTTCACGTCCTTGTAAAGCGTGCCGAGGCCGATATCGAACTGGACGAACTTGTCGAAGAACGCCGCCTGACCGGCCTCCACCACCGCGCCCAGCTCGTCCGCGTCGCTGAACAATGCCCAGACCGCGGTGTCGCCGAACGGCCGCTCGCCGCTGTCCAGCGTCGAATAGGCGATGGCGTGGTTCATCACTTGCAGGCGATTGCCGATAGCGCCGACGAAATCGTCGATCCCCGGGATGGTGTCGGCGATGGTGCTGTCGAAATAGGAATCCCACAGCTGCGGCCCGATCGCCTGCCAGTCGGTGCGGTCGTTGTCCTCGGCCCAGATCAGCAGCGACAGCAGCGCGATCGAGTGCAGGCTGACCGGGCTGATCAGCCCGGCGTGCGAGGCGATGGCGTCGGAGGCGCCGGTGATCGCGTTGAGCCTGAGCGCCGACAGGATTTCATATTTCACCGACAGCGCATCGATGGCGCTGGAGTCGAATGTCCAGGCGTTCCCGCCCAGGAAGAAGCGGTCGCGCGTCGCCTGATCGACCAGCGCCAGCGCCTGGAGGCCGAGCGACGCCGGGCCGTAGGGCATGTGATCGAAGAGGACGCCCTGCTGGCCATAAACGTTGGCGGCCAGGCCCGCGAGGCCGCCGCCGAGCGAGTGGCCGGTGGTGCTGATGCTCGCCTGACGCGGGTCGTCGGCGCCCGCCACGGCGTTGAAGAAGTCCAGCCCCAGCGCCGCCTGCCGGCCCGGCCAGCCGCCGCCGACCACCCAGCCGTTGAGGATGTCGCGCCACAGTGGCGAATCCGGATAGCCTCCGGCAGTGGCTGGGTTGGTGCCACGATAGGCGATGGTGAAGGCGTCGCCGATCGCGCCGATGCCACTGGTGTCATAGGCGACGGCGTAGAAACCCTCGGCCTGCCAGGCGGCATAAACGTCGGCGTCCATGCCGAAGCTGCCGCGCGTGCGGATGGTCGCGTCGCCGATGCGGTTGCCGTTCAGGCTGACGACGTCCTCGTACTCGCGGTTGTACGAATCCATCGACAGGATGGCGAGCATGAGATTGCGGCTGATGGCCATGGCGTGCAGTTCCCCCATTGCCAACCGCGCTCAGATGATGGTCGGCATCTCACGTCGAGCGCCCGGCCTTCATCACATGCCGGATCGTGTCCTATCGCGCGGTGTATCTCCACAGCCCCGGTCGGCTGAGATTCACGCGATGCTCAACTCTGCACGGCAGGCAGGCGAGCCGGCACAGTATCGCTTGGGGTCCGCAGACCTTCAAGGCTGCATGTAGGGTGCTGCAAGGCCCACACGTCGCTTTGCTCGGGCAGCATCGCGCCGACCAGCCGCGTGATGGCGCGTTCATTGGGGAAGATGCGCACCACGTTCGTCCGCCGCTTGATCTCGGCGTCACGATGACCGGGCCCGCAAGGTCGGCCGCCGCCGCGCGGCAAGTCGCTACGGGTTATGCCCTAAGGGTTTCACCCTCCGCGCCTTGCCGCGGACTGAATGACTTACACCACTTCCTGGGACACGAGCACATGCCGTCAGGTAGCTGGATTTCCGCGGTCTGTTTCTTCCAACCGACCCATTGCCACACGCGATGGTGCGCAACCGCTCCCAACGCTCGACAATCGGTCGCTGACATGCCGCCATCAATTGCCGACCGCATACGCGACGGCGCATTGCGCGACAGTCATCGACGGTGGTGAGCATGGTACGAATGGACGGAAGGGAACGCAGTAGGCCATGGCAACACAAGCACAAACCGATCCCGCGCCGATCAGCCCGGAGATCGCCAAGCGCATCGTCGAGCTTCGCTCCACCGTGCGCGAGACGTTCGGCAAGGCGGTGATGGCGCTGATGACAGTCGGCCGCTATCGAGCGCAGTCGCTGGCCGACCTCCAGCACCTCCTCCTCGAACCGCTGCTGCGTGATCGCATCGCGATCGCCTATCCGACGAAGGCCGACGGGCCGATCGCCCCCGACATGGCCGGCTTGGCGATCTGGGCGAGCGTGTCGCCCGAGGTCGACGCCACCATCCGCCAGCAGATCAAGGACGGCGTCTTCCCGATCCGCCTGAAGAGCGAGGACTGGACGAGCGGTGAAATCAACTGGCTGTTCGACGTCATCGCCCAGGACGCCAAGGCGGTGGCCGCGGTAATCGCCAATTTCCGGACGATCGCGAAGGACGGCGAGTTGCGCCTGCATCCGCTGATCGCCCGCCTGGTCGACGCTGAGACGCTGGAGAAACTGGGCTCGCGGAAGAAGCCATCGCCCGCCGCGCCGCAGACCTAAGCGATAGCCTAAGGGCAGCGGGCTCGCAAGCCGGCTGCGCACGAAAACGGGATGATCCCGATGTCCCGCGCGATGGTTTTGTCACGGCGCCTTGCCCTCTATTTCGCAGGAAGCCGGAGCCAATCGGTTACCTCGGCGCTCGGGAGGGTCACAACGCCTGGGGTTGCGGGTTTGGCCACGCCGCGGCTGGCGGGCTGGGTGGTTTTCTTCATGCCCCACCCTCCCCGCTCATGAACGAAACATGTTCGTGCGCGGCCTGGTCCACTGAAAACTCGACTCTCTGCGGGATGGTGTGTAAGCGCGCGAAGCGTCAAGCCTCGCGGTTCATCGCGAACTCAAGCAACTGCTTGTCGGTGACTTCGCCTGGCCACAGGGCGCCGGCCAGCCAGCGGTAGAACGAGCTGGCGGCGATGCGGCTTTTGACGCCGTCGCGCCGCCAGGCCTTGGCGATGGGCGAGGCCAGCTCGGCCAGGCGTTCGGCTTCAAAGCGGGCGATGTGGACAGCGCGTGTCGCTTCGGGCATGTCCTCAAACAGCACCCTCGCCTGCTGCGACTGGTGGTGCTGCCACTCTTCGCGCAGGCGCTGCAGGCGTTCGTCGATGCTGGGGCGCGCGGCGGCGGGCTCGGCGGCTGCCGGCTTGACGCCCTCGCCTTCGCCGGCGTACTGCTTTTTCAATGCGTCGCGCAGGTAGGCGGCGGGCGAATTCAGCGGCGCCAGCGCGGCGTTCTTCATGCGCTGCTCGACGTGCCCGACGGCGGCACGCAGCGCGCCTTCGTCGGTGACCGCATACAAGTCCTGGGCGTCGCCGCGCTTGAAGCCCAGACCGATGATGCGCTCGACCAGTTCAAGGTCAAAGACGTTCTTGGCGCTGTCGTGCAACCCGGTCAGCGTGGCCTGCGGCTTGGGCAGGACGCGGAACTGCAGCTCTTCGACCTTGCGGCCGCGCTTGTGTTCGACCACTTCCAGCCGGAAGTCTTCGCACAAAGCGTCCAGTTCGGCCAGCGCCTTTTTGATGGTGTCGCGGTGAAAGATGCGGTAGTCGACGCTGGTGATGTCGCTGCGGCCGGTCAGCACCGACGCCCACCAGATGACGTCTTCACGCATGGTCAGCCGCGCGGGCGACGTGAGGTAGCGGGCGCCCAGTTCGTAGAGCACCGCTGCGGCGTGGCTGCGCATCTGCGAGCTGATTTCAAGCAGCACGCGGGTGTACTGCGCCGGCTTGACCAGCCGCTCCCGAATCGGCTCCGGGTAGGTCCAGGTGATGGTGCAGGCCTGGCCGCGGCCGGGTTCGTCGATCACCACGGTGCCGAGCAATTGCGTCGACGTCCATTGCCGCGCCTGGCCGCCGCCGGTGTGCCACTCGATGGTGGTCGACTGCATGTCGCGAATGTGCGATTTCAGCAGCTCGGTGTTGTTCGACGTGAAGCGCGCGTCGTCGATAAGTTCGGCAAGCAGGATCGAGTAGCTTGGCTTTTCAACGCCTTGCTGCTGCGCGTGGTACAGAAAGACGTTGTAGATGCGCCGTGACAGCAAGGTGAGCTTGCCGCGCTTGGGACGGATCGCGATGGCCTCGTTGGCTTTGGTAAGCGCCTGGTCGTCGGGGCGTGCGGCCACCTCCGTCAACCGCGGTGATTTTTGCTTTCTCGCTGCGAGACGCTGGTCGGTGTTGGGCGTTTGCACCACGTGGAACTTTTTAGCGGCAACCGGCTTGCATGTTGTGTTTGTATTGTGAATTTGTCAAATCACAGTTAAGAATCTGCGGCACCAAAGGTGCCGCCTTGAAACTTTGAAAGAAACAAACACTTGAAGACATTGAATAGTTGGTGGGGGAAAAAATCCAGTCAAATCAATACTTTAGGTCCAAATTTCAGAGTGGATATGGGTTGCTCGCGGAGAAGATTTGGGGATCTCGGGCAGTGGATATGGGGTACCGGATGGCCGAAGCGGAGAAGATTTGGGGATCTCAGCGAGTGGACTTGGGGATCTTGCCAGGAGGTCGGCCGTACGCAGGCGATTTCAACCCACGCCCGGGTGGTGCTGCACCGGGTTGGCGCGCGGCGCGGCGCACTGCGGCAGGGGTCGGGCTTTCAGATGGGGATTGCGCCGTGTGCGGGGCGGGTTTCGGCGCCTGACCAGTGGTTGATGAGGGCGGGGCCTGGCTGAACCGGATTGCCGCTTCAAACCCGGCCCAGTCGCTTCGCGCGGCGGTCGCCAGGTTCCACAAATCTCCTCACAGTTCATGCCGTGCCGGCTGGGGGGTTCCCCAACGGTTCTCACAGCATGCGCATCACGGTTCTACAGGAAAAACGCGACGATTTGCTGGTTTTCGATAGAATCTACAAATTCCGTCGAAAGAGCTTGACCGTGGTAACTACGCCCTCCCCCGCCTTGCCATCGACCGTGGGTGGCAACCTGGTTGCCAGTGCGCCGGCGGCGCGGGCGCTGATCGACATGGCCAGAATTCAGGCGCTTGCCACGCGCGCAGGCAGCATGGTCGAGCAGATTCGGTCGCGCCTGCTGGCGCCTGAGGCAAAGAAGGTGTCACCGACGTATTCAGCGGCACAAATCGCCGCGTTGTGTGGGGTGGACAAGGCGCACGTCAATTATCGAATCTCAAAAGGTGACCTGCCGACCGGCCGGCTCACCCCGACCGGCGGCAAACGCGAGTTCACGTTGGCCGAGACGCGCCAGTGGACCCGCGCCTATCGACCCGAAAAAATGCGCCCCACCGGCCAGCGGGCAATCTGCATCGCGGTGGCCAACTTCAAAGGCGGGGTCTCGAAGACCACCAGCGCAATGATCCTGGCGCAGGGCTTGAGCTTGCGCGGACACCGCGTGCTGGCAATCGACATCGACCCGCAAGGCTCGCTGACCACCTTGCACGGCGTGTTGCCCGAAGCCGAGGTGGATGAGGAGATGACCATCGCGCCGCTGTGCAACGGCACCAGCGACGACATCACGCCGGCGATTCGTTCAACCTATTGGGACGGCATCGACCTGGTGGCCGCGGCGCCATTTTTGTTTGGCGCTGAATTCGCCCTCCCCGCCCGGCAGATGAAGGACGCCCATGCACGGTTTTGGGACGTGTTGAACGCCGGGCTGGAGCCGGTTCGAAATCTGTACGACGTCATCGTGATCGACACGCCGCCGGCGCTTTCATACGTCACGATCAACGGCCTGTGGGCCGCCGATGGCATTGTGGTTCCGGTGCCGCCGTCGGGGCTGGACTTTGCCAGTTCGGCCCAGTTCTGGTCGCTGTTGGCCGACTTGGGCGGCAACCTCGACCGCCAGCAGTCCGACGGCGCGCACAAGGTGTTTGACTTTCTCCACGTCCTGCTCAGCCGGGTCGACCAGGCCGATGCGGCCTCCCCCGCGGTGCGGCAGTGGATTCAGGCCACTTACGGCGAATTCGTGTTACCGGTAGAGATACCGAAGACCTCGGTAACCAGCAACAAGTCGGCCGAATTTGCCACCGTCTACGACGTGCAGAAGTACGACGGTTCGGCCAAGACCTACAAGCGCGCGGTCGATGCCTATGACCGCTTTGTCGACCTGATCGAGGAGTCGATGATCGAGGCCTGGCGCGCGCGGCGGAGCGCGGCATGAGGCGCCTCCGCCCTGGCAACCCGGTTGCCACGCGCGCCAAAACTGCGCCGGGCAGACGGCCACTGGCAACCAGGTTGCCACGCGAAAGCCGGGCCGTGCTCAAGGGGCAAGGCCGCCGGCGCCATGACGCCTCCGGCGCGGCCAGCGTCGAATCGAAAAGGGCAGGGCAATGAGCACCAAGTCCAAGCTTCTGGCGATGACCGAGAACCTGCAACTGCCGGCGGATGCCGTGCCCGCGGCGCCGACGCCAGACGCTGGCACATCACCCGCGGCTGCGTCGGGGGGGGGCACGCCGACCCCGCCAAACGCCGCGCAGCCGCCGCGATTTCCACCGGTCACGCCGGCAACCGGCGCTCGCACCGGGCCGGGGCAGATGCTGCAATTTCGTGGGCAAATGCTGGCGGTTGAGGGCGAGCTGGAAAAGCTGCGCGGCCAACTCAAGCAGCACGAGGGCGCGGCGGCAACCAAGAAGCTCGACCCGAGTGTTGTCGTGCCAAGCCGTTGGGCCAATCGCCACCCGGCGTCGTTCGACAACCCCGAGTTCATGCGGCTGAAGCACGACATCGAAATCGCCGGCGGCAACGTGCAAGCGATCTCGGTTCGTCCGCTGCCCGACCGACCTGGCCACTACGAAATCGTGTTCGGCCACCGCCGCCACCGCGCCTGCGCCGAACTGGGCTTGCCGGTGCTGGCCACCATCGTCACCGACGCGGTGTCCGACCTGGAGTTGTTTTCGGCGATGGACCGCGAAAACCGCGAACGGGCCGACCTGTCGCCCTTTGAGCAGGGCACGATGTACCGCCGCGCGCTGGACGAAAAGCTGTACCCGTCGAACCGGCGACTGGCCGAGGCGCTGGGCGTGTCGCACACCTGGGTGGCCAACGTGCTGCTGGTGGCCGACCTGCCGCCGCCGGTGCTGGACTGCTTTCGCACGCCGCTGGAAGTTCAGCACCGGCATGCAAAAGCCATCGCCGCCGCGATCGACGGTGACCGAAAAGGCGTGCTGCGCCGCGCCGAAAAGCTCCGCCATCGGGGCAAGGACCTCTCGGCAAAGGCCGTGGTCGAGGCGTTGACCGCCGCCAGCGAAGAAGCCGAAGAACCGGCCGAAAAAACCTTGGCGGTCGGCGGCAAGCCGGTCGGCAAATGGTTCAAGGACAGGGCAGGGCGCTTGAACATCCAGATCGCCGCCGGCGTTGTTGACGACGCCGCGCTGGATGCGTTTGCGCAAGCGTTGGTTGATGCGCTGGCGCAGCCGCGATAAACGGCCTCATGCCTCCCAGCCAAACATCACTCCGGTGGCGTGGCTGCGGAAGATGGCGCGGCGCCGCGTGACGCTGCACACCCATTCCTGGCGCTCAAGCGGCTTGGCCTTGGCCAGCGCGCTGACCGCCAGCACGGCCGCGCATACCCCGCCCGAACGACGCACCGAGCGGTAGCGGATCCACTCGACGCCGCGCAATCGCGCCTGCGCGGCAAGCTGGTGGGTGCCGGCGTAGTCGTCGGGGGCTTCCCACACATCGGCAGCCTGCACCCAGGGCGGCGTGGCCAGGTCGATGGCCGAGCCTGCCACGTCGGCCGCATAAAACGTGTGGGCACTCTGGATGCCGTCGTCGCTCTTGGCCAGCGCGGCGCAATCCAGCATGAAGCGGATGCGCCAGTAGGCCAGCTCGGCGCAGGCGGTCTCCAGGCTGTCGGCGCCGTACCAGACGCCGGGGTCGCCCGCGCGCCTGAACCTTGACGGGTGTGGCGAGGTGTACCTGAAGGGGGTGAAGAGCAGGTAATCCAGGCCGAGGCTGCCTTCGGGCAGCGGCGGCTTCGATTCTTCAAGCATCGCCTCAAGCTCGGCCTGTTCCTCCAGCCTGTCCACCAGCTTCATGGTGGCAATGAAGTGTTGGCTTTCCACGCCGCGCCAGGCGCGCATCAGCAGCGGATGGACGTGGTCGAACCAGCCCCCATCCCAAGGCACCTCCTGCGGCGCCAGTTCGTCCGTCACAACGGCGCCCGCATCCCGTCGAGGTATGCCAGCGTGCGCACCAGCCCCTCGGCGGTCTTGACAAGCTCCGCCGGAACGCCGTTGAGGGCTTTGTTGTGCGAGCCCATCCAGGCCAGACGCTTGGTATCGCTGCCGCCCACGAGCGCGTCCAACGACCGAAATACCCGCACCAACAGCAAGGCGAGTTCTCCCTCCTTGGATTGGGGATCGATGCCGCGCTCGCCGGCGATCACGCGCGAAATCGTCGGCTCGCTGAAGCCGACCACCCTGGCCAGTGCCTTGCCGCTTAGCCCCAGCGCCTGTGAGGCGCGGGTAATGGCTTTGCCCAGCACGAGTGGACGGTCTACGGCGACGGAAGTGGAGGCCCGCATGATCACTCCATTGATGGAGAAAATTTCCCCTGAAAGAACTTTAGTTCAAAACTCAACTTTTCAACCAAAGAATTGTGAAAGTAATGGCTCAGGCGCGCAACACGTCGAACACAAGTACATAGATCTTGATATATACCGCCAAGTTGCATAGACTCTGGTATATACCTTCGGAGTACGCCATGACTCAAACCGCCAAGCTGTTCATCAACGGCCGCAGCCAGGCCGTGAGGCTGCCTGCTGCATTCCGGTTCGACACCAAGGAGGTGTTCATCCGGCAAGACCCGAACACCGGTGACGTGATCCTTTCGCGCAAACCCACGACCTGGGACGGCTTCTTCGCGGCACTGCGGGAAGTCCAGGTCCCCCAGGACTTCCTGAACACTGAGGAGCGCGATCAAGGTGCCCAGGACAGGGATCCGCTGGACGGGTGGCGCGAATGACCCGCTACATGCTCGACACCAACACGGTCAGTCATCTGCTCAGGAAGCATCCAGCGGTAGCGCGCCGCGTGGTCGCCGTGCCCATCACGTCGGTGTGCATCTCGGCCATCACGCTGGGGGAGTTGCTCTTCGGCGTGGCCAAGCGGCCCGAAGCAACGGCGCTGCACAACGCGGTTCGCGAGTTCCTGCGCCGGGTAGACGTCCTGCCTTGGGACGCAGACACAGCGCAGGCGTACGGGCCCGCCCGAGCGACCACCCAACGCGAGGGGAGGGTGCTTTCGCCGATGGACCTGCTGATCGGCGCGCACGCGATCGCCGCAGGCGCCGTGCTGGTCACCAACGACCGCGCGTTCGGGCAATTTCCAGGCCTTTCGGTCGAGGATTGGACCGAGGAAGCCGCATCGTGAATCGAGCCGAACGCCCGCCATCACGGAGCCCAATACATGATAAGTACCCTTATCATGTGCCGTGAAAAGAGGAAAAAACCAGCCAGTTCAAAAAGAGGACCGCGCCAAGTGCTTGATTTGCCTGGGTTAGCCAGATGACGACCCCCCCACCGCGCATCCGCCGTTGAAGCCAACCACTGCCGCCGCCACCACCGCCAGGCAGCGCAAGCTGCACATGGGGCATTTCGCCTTCATGCGCGCGGTGGTGCAGGGGCTTGACCCCCGCGAAAGCTGGGAGCGCTATTTCCGGGTTGAAGGCGAGGCCAGCGACCAGCGCGTCGTGCGCGCCACCGTCGCCTGGATACGCGAAGAATTCGCCGCCGCGGCCAAGCGCCAGGACCGGCACGCCACGGCGCGCCTGCTGCGCATCGATGCCAGTCAAATAGCGGACCCGGCACTCGAACTGCCCAGCCTTGAAGCCTTCGCCGAAGCGCATGGGCTCGAAGACGAGCGCCAGTCCGACCAGATCGCCGCCTACGAGGCCGAATACGGCCGCGCGACGCAGCGCCTGCGTCGGCGAGCGCGTCTGATCGCGCGCCAGCTCGATGCGCTGCGCTGGCTCGAAGGCCTGCTCGCGCAGTCGCCGCAGGCCGGCGACGCGGTCGCCGCCTGGCTCAACCCGGTCCTGGCCGAGCACCTGGAGGCGGCCGACATCTTCACGCTGGCGCAACTGGTCGAGCGCATCAACGGCGTCGGCCGGCGCTGGTACACCGGAATCAAGTCGATGGGGCAGGGCAAGGCGCAACGCATCGTCGAGTGGCTGCGGCAAGTGGCCATCAGCGATGAGCACGGCGGGCGGTTGACCATCGGCGGCCATGTCGCGCTGGCGCGCAGCACGCTTTACGCGCACGAACTCAACGCCGTGGTCGCCCCAGCCACCGCCATCCGACCGCTGGAAAAGTTCATCGTGCCAGCGGCGCTGGACGGCTCGGCGGGGCTGTACCGCCGGCCGCAGGCGCAGTGCCTGTTGAAGGCAAGCAACGACTACCAGGCGATCCTGGCCTGGCTGCGCTCCAAACACGGCCTGACGCCCGAGCAAAAGGCCAGCCTGAAGGCGCGGCGGCGCCAGCGCGACTCGGGCGTCGAGCGCGCGCTGGACTGGCTGCAAACGCTGTCGCACACCCAGCGCGCCTACCGCAAGGAAGCCGAACGTTTTTTGCTCTGGGCCATCACGCACCAAGGCAAGGCCTTGTCGTCGATGAACCACGAGGACTGCGTCGCCTACCGCGACTTCCTGGCCGACCCGCAGCCGCGCAGCCGCTGGTGCGGCGAGCGTGCGCGCGAGCGCTGGTCGCCGCTGTGGCGGCCGTTCGAGGGGCCGTTGTCGGCGTCGGCGCAGCGCCACGCGGTGACGATTCTGAAGAACCTGTACGGCTTCCTGGTCGACCAAAACTACCTGATGGGCAACCCCTGGTCGGCACTCGGCGTGCCGCGCACGGCCGGCGCCAAGGTCAACGCCGGGCGCAGCTTCAGCCTGGCGCAGTGGCAATTCATGGAGAGTCAGTTGAGGATGTTGCCGGCGACCTCGGCCAACCAGCGGTTGACCTTTGGGCTGCATCTGCTCTACGCCACCGGGCTGCGGCTGTCGGAAGTGGTCGCGGCGACCCTCGACGACTTGCAGTGGGTCGAGTACCCGGCCGATGCATCAGACGATCAGGCGATGCAAGGTTGGTTGTTGCGGGTGGTCGGCAAGGGCCAGAAAGAGCGCGAGGTGCCGCTCCCGATCGACGTCGTGGCCGAACTCGCCCACTACCTGCGCGCGCGCGGGCTGGACCCCGACCCGGAAAGCAGCGCGAACCAGGGCGCCTTCCTGCTTGGCCAGGCCACCGACGCGCCCGAGCGCGCGCCGGGCCTGAGCGCCGGGCGCACGATAGCCCCGAAGCCAGGCATTGCCGCGACCACCTTCTACAACCAGATCAAGGCGTTTTTTACCGACTGCGCCACCGTGCTGCGAGGGCAGGGCGACCACAAAGGCGCCGAGCGCTTCACCCAGGCCAGCACGCACTGGATGCGGCATTCGCACGCCAGCCATGCAATCGCCAGCGGCATGCCAATTGAGATCGCGCAACAAAACCTCGGCCATGCCTCGCTGGCCACGACGACGGTCTACGTGACGACCGAGAAGCGTCGGCGGTTGAAGGCGGTGGAGGCGTTTTGGGGTACGGGTGGCGCCGCGCCGCTCGTGCTAACTGCTAGCGATAGACCCGCTGCAGATTCGGCGCCCTCTGTGCCGCCATCGTCGCTGCGGGGCTGGCGATGAAGCCGAAGGCAAAGGCGCCGGTGGTTGAGGCCGTTGACTCCTGAGCTTTCAGAAGCCCCGCGGCAATCCGTCTACGCATGCGACGTCACGTACTGCACGAACAAGAATCTCCCGAGCTCGACACCACCCCCACCTAACCACCACCTAACATGGTCCGATCCTCATCGGAGATGCTGCGTCGGTCAGCGTGATTGGGTTGTGGTTGCGTTGGCCGTCGGTTATTGCTAAAGTGTGCACACGCATCCGTACACACATCGATGTCTCATGTCCACTGCCATCACCCGCGTCTTCATGAACGGCAACAGTCAGGCGGTGCGCATCCCGCAGGAGTTCCGGTTGGAGGCCAACCGGGTGCGCATCAGCCGCAATCTGAACGGCGACCTGGTCCTTCATCCGCTGGCGGCTGACCGGGGAGCCGAGTTGCTGCAGGCGCTGCAGGCCTTCGATGACGAGCTCACACGGGATCTGATCGCGCAGTTGGAGAGAGATTGCCTCGCCCAACCTCCAGCGCAGGAGCGTGATCCGCTGTGAGGTTCATGCTCGACACGAACACGCTGATCTACCTGATCAAGAACAAGCCGGCGTCGGTGGCCGAACGGATGAATGCGCTGGCCGAGGACGATGTGGTGTGCATGTCCTTCGTCACCTATGCCGAGTTGCTGAAGGGCGCCGAGGGCAGCATGCGCCGTGCCGAGGTGCTGCGCCGGCTCGATGGGCTGGTGAGGCAGGTGCCGGTGCTGTATGGCATAGGCGCCAGGCTCTGCGCGCACTACGGCACACAGGCAGCCAGGCTGAAGGCCTTGGGCAGGCCCATCAGCGGCAACGATCTGTGGATCGCGGCCCATGCGCTGGCCGAGGGTGCAGTGCTGGTCACCCACGATGTCGGTGAGTTCAGCCGCATTGAAGGGCTGGTGATCGAGAACTGGGTGGCGTGAACGCCGTCGGCTCTTTCGAGCGTGCTCACCGCCCAGGCTGGCTCGCCGCCGGGCGGCGACTTGATGAGGCGAGCCGGCGTGCGGCAATGCAGCGCTTTGCTGCGTCGGCGTCAAGTGCGGGTGAGTCCTGTGCACGAGAAGGCGCCAGCGCCAGCGCGTTCTTCCGCGCGTCTGGAAGGATTTTCAGGCCGGCGCGCTGCCTCCGGGGTTCGAGCGGGTGGAGGTGGTGTTGCCGGCCCATGCCGGCGGGGTATCGGCCAGCGGATTGTTCAACCTGTCGCCGACAGAATTCAAAAACCGGGTTGACGCCAGCCGGGAACAATGAACAAGTGCTGGTGCATGTGGCCGCGCCGAAGTCCCGCGCCTTCGCCCCATACGTGTACGTGTCCGACAAGATCGAGATTGCGCCTTGCCCACAGCCATCAAGAAGAAGCCGGTCGCGCCCAAAGGCGGGTTGAAGGGCATTGGCGGCCTGGCCGGACGGGTCGCCGCGCAGGCCGGCCGCGGCGGCCTGCGCACCGGCGCCATCACCTCCGCTGCCTGCCGCCGGCTGGCGTCCAGCGCAGCGTTCAGCACCCGCTCGACCACCCACAGCCGATCGGGGCGCGAGGCGATAGGGCGGCAACTGCGGCCGGTGGTGCAAGAAAACGGCAGGGCGCGGGAGGCCGAGGTGGTTGCGCAGCGTGCGGGGCAAAGGCCGTTGACGGCGCGACGCGCGTAGGCAGGGGTATATGCGGCCGAGTCCCCGGAGATCTCGCGGCGATCCTGGGCGGCGCGTCGCGTGACGCAATTGCGATACACTTCGCCGATGAAGACAACCACCATCCCGTCGATCCGGGTCGAGCCCGACTTCCGTGCCGAGGTGGAGGCGGTGCTGGCCGAGGGCGAGACGCTGTCACAGTTCGTCCAGGCCTCGGTGCGCGCCAGTGTCGAGCGCCGTCGCCTGCAGGCCGAGTTCATCGCACGCGGGCTTCGCTCGCGTGATGCCGCGCGGCGAACAGGTGACTATGTCAATGCCGATGAAGTGATCGACGGGCTGCAACGCAAGCTCGACGCGGCGCGTTCGCGTCTGGCGAAGAAGGGCAAGTGACGTTCAAGGTTCGGCTGACCCGGGACGCCGAAGCAGACCTGGATCGGCTCTTCGACTTCCTGCTGGAACGTGAGCTGAACCGCGACGGCGGTGACCTCACATTACCGGGTCAAGCGATCGCTGCGCTGCGGTCCGGCATTGCCACGCTAGAGACGTCGCCGTTCACGTGCCGCAAGGCGGGGCCAAGCCCGTTCCTGAGGGAACTGATCGTTCCGTTTGGGCGATCGGGCTACGTCGCGTTGTTCGAGATCGAGGGCGAGACCAATGTCACCGTTCTCGCCGTGCGCCACCAACTCGAAGACGACTACCATTAGCCACCGCCGCCGTCGGCCGCCGAAAAGCTCTTCTGAAATCCCAGCCACAGGAGTTCATCCCTGGAATCGCACTCGGCATTTCACGCCGGCCGGGATCTCGCCGTTTGGGTTGGCCAGTTCCAGCCGCACGCCGAAGGAGCCGCTGGCCGAGTCGATGACCCGGTCGACGACCTTCACCGTCGCCCGCCACTGGCCTTTCAGGGGTGACTCGGGCACCACGTCGGCGCTGCGGCCGGGGCTGATGCTGCCCATCAGTGCCACCGGCAGCACCACCTCGACGCGCAGTGGATGGGTTTGCGCCAGCTTCAGGATGGGGCGCGCGCCTTCACCGGTGAAGGCCAGTTCGCCGGGCTGCTGCAGCCGGTCGGTGACCACGCCGGCAAACGGTGCGCGCAGCTGGCGCTGGCGCAGCACGGCCTCTAGTCGCACCGCCTCCTGGCCGGCCAGCTTGCGGTTGTTGGCGGCCAGCGCCAGCTCGGCCTCGGCGACGCGAAGCTCGGCCCGGGCTTCGTCGCGGTCCTGTGCCGAGATGAAGTTCTTCTCGCGCAGGTCTTCGCGGCGCAGGTACTTCTCGCGCGCGTAGTCGGCGCGCGCGCGCGCCACCTGCAACTCGCTTTGCGACTCGGCACGCTGCCGGGCGCCGACCAGCGCCGCCTGGTCGACGCTGGCGTCAAGCACCACCAGCAGGTCGCCGGCGCGCACCTGGGCACCACGCTCGACCAGCACGCGCTCGATCAGCGCGGTGGTCGGGCTGCGGATCTCGATGCGCTGGTTGGGCTCGATCAGGCAGTCGTGGCCTTTTTCGGCCGGCGCTGGCGCCTGGGCGGTGGCCGGTGCGGCGGCCAGCGCGCCCAGCAGCGCCAGCAGCACGGTATGCAGGCCGGGTGCGACATGAATGGCAAGGGTGCTGCGCATGGTGGTTCAGATCTGGTTGCCGGCAAAGCCGAGCAAGTTGTCGAGCTGGCGGTCGGCGCGCAGGGTGCGCCGGCGCAGGCTGGCGTGCAGACGGCCGGCCTGGCGTTGGGCGTTGCGCCGCAACAGCCACAGCCAGAACGCCGGCAATTCGCCGCGGCCGGCGTAGCCACGCTGCAGCAAGGCCTGCAGCCAGGGTGCGTGGGCATGAAAAATCTCGTCGTCCAGCGCCACGATGGACTGGGCCAGACCCGGGTCGCCCTGGCGTGCACCACGGCCCACCAGCTGGCGGTCGATGCGCGCCGAGTCGTGGCACTCGGTCAGCAGCACCAGCAGGCCGCCGCGTTGCGGCACACCGTCGCCAAGGTGGATGTCGGTGCCGCGGCCGGCCATGTTGGTGGCCACCGTGACGGTGCCGCTCTGGCCAGCCTGGGCGACCACGTCGGCCTCGTGCGCGTCCTGGCGGGCGTTGAGCACGCGGTGCACGCAATGCCGGGCGTGCAGGCACTGCGACAGCGCTTCGGACGCGCGCACCGAGCGCGTGCCCACCAATACCGGCCGGCCGGCGGTCTGGTGCGCCTGCGCCGCGTCGGCCACCGCCTGCCACTTCAGGGCCTGCGTGGCGAGCAGCCGCGGCGCCAGCGTGCGGCGTTGGTCGGGTCGATGGGTCGGCAGCGCGACCACGTCCAGCCGGTACACCGACTGCAACTCGGCGGCAACCTCGGCCGCGGTGCCGGTCATGCCGGCTAAGCGCAGGTAGCGGCAGAAAAAGCGTTGAAAGGTGATGCGCGCCAGCGTGCGCGCCGGCTCGGTCAGCGCCAGCGCCTCCTTGGCCTCGATCATCTGGTGCAGGCCGCCCTCCCAACTGCGGCCAGCCAGCACGCGGCCGGTGTATTCGTCAACGATTTGCACCTTGCCATCGATCACCACGTAGTGCTGGTCGCGGTGAAACAAGTGCAGCGCGCGCAACGCCTGGCTGGCCAGATGGTCGCGCCCGCGCGCCGCGCGCCAGACGCCGGGCAACGCGGCGGCGGCCGCGGCGATCGCCGCCACCCCGGCGGCGCTCAAGTGCAGCGCCTGGCGTGCGGCGTCGATGTGGAAGTGCTCGCCTGCCTGCAGCGTGGCGGCGATCGCCAGCGCCTGCCGGTAGTCGCCGGCCTCGGGCGCCGCGCCGGACTGTTGCGACAGGATCAGCGGCGTGCGCGCCTCGTCGATCAGGATCGAGTCGGCCTCATCGACGATGGCAAAGTGCAGCCCGCGCAGCAGCAGCGGCTGCTGCTGCACGCCGTGCAGGGCCCGCGCCTGCATTTGCGCGAGATTGGCCCGGCCGCCGGCGGCCACGCGGTCGCGCAGGTAGTCGAACACCAGGGTCTGGTTGGTGCAGTAAGTCACCGGGCAGGCGTAGGCCGCGGCCTTGGCCGGCGGCGCCATGTCGGCGCTGCACACGCCCACGCGCAGGCCGAAAAAGCCCAGCAGCGGCGCCATCAGCTCGGCGTCGCGCCGCGCCAGGTAGTCGTTGACGGTGACCACATGGGTCGGCAGGCCGCCGACACCGGCGACAGTGGCCGCCAGGCCGGCGGTCAGCGTCTTGCCCTCGCCGGTCTGCATCTCGGCCAGGCGGCCTTCGAGCAGCACCGCCGCGCCCATCAACTGGGTGGCAAAGGGGCGCTGGCCCAAGCTGCGCTCGGCCGCCTCGCGCACCAGCGCGAGAGCCTCGCCCAGCCCTTGCGCACGCCCGGCGCGCACCGCCGCCGGCGCGATCTGGCACAGGCGCTGGCGGATTTGCCCGTCCGACAGCGCGGCCACCGCGCTGTCCAGGCGCTCGGCTTGGGCCGCCGCGGCACGCATGCGCGCCAGCGGCGGATGCAGCCGGCGCCGCGCGCGCCACAGCAGCGCGCGTGCCCAGCGGTCGTGCAGCGGCTCGTCGCGGTCGCTGCGCTCGGGAAACACGCCATGGGCCAGCGCGTCGGCAAGATCGAGGCTGAGGGTGGCGGGCATCGGGCGTCGGCGCGGTGCTTGTCGTGCCTAGAGCTGGAACTGCGACAAAAACAGCCGCCGCAGCGCACGCCCGATGCGCCAGGCCAGCGCTTCGGCAGGGTGCTCGAAACGCACCTGCACGCGGGTACCGATTTGCCGATCGGGCAGTTCGGCAGGCAATTGCAGTTCGTGTTCGAACAGCGACTCCAGCGCCTGCACGCCTTTCGGGTCGCGCGGGTCGAGCACGATGGCGCCGCCGCCGGCCGTGCCCAGGGCCGGGCTGGGCAGCTCGCGCGCGGCGCTGGGTACGCTGCGCGTCAGCGTGGCCGGCCACACCGCCGCCGGGTTCTGCGGCAGCCGCACCTCGATGCGCCGCGCGGCCGCGCCGGGTGCGACGCCGGGTGCGACGCCGTGCAGCGGCGCGACTTGCCACTGCGGCAGCACCACGCGCACCACCGGCGCCTCGCCGGTGTCCAGGTGACCGACCACATCGCCGCGCCGCAGGTAGCGGCCAATCAGGTCGTCGTGGCGCGGCAGCAGCAGCGCACCCGGTGCCGCGGCGCGCAGCACCAGGCCGCGGGCCTGCTCCTCCAGCGTGGCCAGCGCGGCCTGTTCGCGCCGCAGCTCCTCGGCGATCAGCGCCGCGCGCGCCGGCTGCACGCCGAACGCGGCGTCGTAACGGGCCTGCACTTGTTCGAGCTTGCCGCGCTGTTCGTCAAGCCGCGCGCTGAGCGCCGCGTCCACGCATTCAAGCACCGGCTCGCCCGGCAGCATTGCCTGGCCGGGACGCGCCACCACCCGGCTGACGAAGCCGCTGCCCTGCGCGCGCAGCACCGCGCTGTCGGGCGGCCAGACCACGCCCTCGGTCACCGAGTGGTAGGGCAGCGGCACGCCGAACAGCGCCACCAGCAGCGCCAGCGCCACGCCCACCATCACCACCCGCACCCGCGTGGCCTGGGCGTCGAGCGCGGCGTCGCCGGCCATGCGGCGCACACCGCGCGCCAGCGGCAGCAGCAGGCTGGCGACCAGGCCCCAGAGGGCGATCAGCACGCCGACGAAGAAGTAGCTGCCGGCAATGAACAGCGCGATCGAGAACAGCACGAACATCCGGTACGCGAAGGCCAGCGGCGCGTAGCCGATGAACCAGCGCCGCTCGCCCGGCGTGGCGTTTGGCTGCTCGGTGAGCTGCAGGCCGAACACATGGCGGTGCAGCAGGTACTGCCAGTACGCGGTGGCGCGCTGGCCCAGGTTGGGACTTTCGATGGCGTCGGCCAGGATGTAGTAGCCGTCGTAGCGCAGCAGCGGGTTGGCGTTGAACATCAGCGTGGTCAGGCTGGCCAGCACGATCAGGTTGTATGCCAGCGACCGCACATAGCCAGGCTCCAGCGCCAGCCACAGGTAAAACGCCAATGCGGCGATGAACAGCTCGGTCAGCATGCCCGCCGCGCCGACCAGCATGCGTTGCCCGCGGCTGGCAAAGGTGCTGGCGCTGCTGGCGTCGACATACGGCACCGGGAAGAACACGAGCAGCATCACGCCCATCTCGTGGACCTCGCCGCCAAAGCGCTTGCAGACCAGGCCATGACCGAGCTCGTGCGCCGCCTTGAGCAACGGAAACAGCACCGCCAGCAGCAGCAGGTTGTCGACCGCCAGCAGCCGCTCGTTGAAGTTGCCGGTCAACGCGTGCCAGTGCGACGGCGCGATCAACAGCGCCGGCAGCACCACCAGCAGCCACAACAGCAGCCCCGGCGTGCGCAGCAGCGGGCCGGCGGCGCTGACGATGCGCGCCAGCACCGCGTCGGGGTCCAGCAGCGGGATGCGCAGCGACACCGGGTTGGCAAAGTGCTGCAGCCAGCGGCCGCGGCGCTGGCGGCCACCGCGCTCGAACAGTTCGGCGACATCGGGCGTCACGTCGCACTGGATCAGGTCGGCGGCATAGAGCTGGCCGAACAGTTGCACCAGTTCGTCCTGGCTGGGCGTGTGGTCGTCGAGCGAGGCGGTCAGCCGCTCCCACACCGCCTGCAGCGTGCGCTGGCCGTCAAGCAGGCCGATCACGCGGTAGGAGCTGGGGTTGAAACGGTGGTATTTGCCAGCCACGCGGTCTTCGACCACGTACCAGATTGCGCCGCGGTAGACGTGGCGATGGATGCGCACATGGCCGCGCAGCCGCGGCTTGAGCGCCGACACCCGGTACCAATTGCCCGAAAACAGCGCGTCGCCAAGCGGCGCGGCGGCCACCTCGGTGCGGCGGGCCTGGGCAGCGGCGCTGGCATCAACCATGGCGTGGGTCAGGCTTGCAGCGGCGTCAGGGCAGCCAGTGCCACCAGCTCAGGCGCAGCCAGTCGGTGAAGCGGTGCGTCCACACCCACAGCAGGCTGCGCTGGCCGACGCTGACCTTGGCCACGCCCTCCATGTTGGGGCGCAGTTGCGGCGCGGCGGCCGAGGCGCCGAGGTCGGCCTCGACACGGAAGTAGTTGCGGCCCTCCTCAGGCACCGACACCGGCGTGACGGTCTTGACCGTGAACGGCCAGCGCTGCCCGGGCAGGCCGGTCAGCACCAGGTCGCCCGGCTGGCCGCTGTGCAGGTGGCTGATGTCGCGCTCGTCGACCTTGAGCATCACGCGCCAGGCCGACAGCGGCGCAACCTCGAACAACACCTTGCCCAACTCGACCGGCGAGCCAAGTTGCTGCGACAAGTCGCCCTTGACCACCACGCCGTCGAACGGCGCGGTGACCTGCACCCGCGCCAGCCGCGACAGCACCAGGTCAAGCTGCGCGCGCGCCTGGTGGCCTTGCGCCGCGGCCAGCCGCTGGTTGACGCGGTCGGCCTGGGCCATCGACTCGCGTTCCTTGCGCTGGGCCATTTCCAGCTCGGCCTCCCAGCGCACGCGTTCGAGCAGCAGCTCGCGGTCTTCCAGCCGGGCCAGCACCTGGCCCTGCCGGACCAGGTCACCGGCGCGCGCCGGCGCGTCGCGCAGATAACCTTCAAACGGCGCGACCGCGGCGCGCTGCACCGCACCCTCGACCACCGCCTGCGCGGCCACGCGGTGTTCAACCGGCCACAGCGCCGCACCGGCTACCAGCACAGCCAGCGTTGCCGCGCCAAGCTTGAGGCCCGGGCGCGAGGCGTCCGTGGTACGGGCCACCGCATGGCGCAGGCTGCGCGCGGCGTGCGCCGGCAGCGACTCGTCGCGCGCGCGCTTGTGCTCCAGCACCGGCGCCAGCACCGCGGCCAGCGCCTCCAGGCTGCGCTGCTCGGCCGCAAGAAACGGCGCGCTGCGCTCGAACAACAGCACGCCCAGCGGCGGCGCCGTGCTGCCGGACAGCGGCAGCGAGCACAACGCGGCGCTGCCGCTGTCCTGGGCATAGCGGCCATGGGCGACGCGCAGCAGGCTGGCCGAGGCGGCATCGCCGGCGCACAGCGCGGGCGCCGGCTCAGGGTCGGGCCAGACCACGGTGGCGCGCTGGTCGAAGGCTTCGGTCATCGCCTCGCGGGCCAGGCCAGTGAGGTTGGCGCGCTTGTCAAACCAGGCCGAATGCGACACCGCCGCGGTGGCCAGACCACTGCCCTGGGCCAGCGCCAGTTGCACCTGGTGGCAGCCGGTGCGTTCAGCCAGTTTGTTCACCAGCACCAGCGCCGCCTGGTGGAAATCGGGCTCGCCCAGCACGCCCAGCGACACCTCGAACAAAAACGCCGATTCGTCTAGCCAGGCACGGGCGCTGCTTAGCTCGCGCTGGTTGAACAAGTCGGCCATCCAGCCGGCGCCCCAGTGCGTGAGGCGGGCGCTGTGTTGGGCGGCTGCCGGGCTGTCGTCGGTCAGCTCCAGCACCAGCGCGCCGTGCAGCCGGCCGCTGGCCGACAGCGGATAGGCCAATTGCGTGGGTCGGTCCTGGTGCTGCTGGCGTACACCTTCCTGGCGCGCCAGGCAGTCGCGCGCGATGTCGGCCAGGTGGGCCAGTTCGGTGCCCTCGGGCCACACGGCGGCCGGTACATAGCTGCCTTCGGCGTCCTGCAGCAGCAGCAGGCCGACCTGCACTCCGGGCACCATGCTGCACAACACCGCGAGCCAGGCGTGGCACTGCTGCTGCGCGTTGGTGGCGTTGGCCAGCGCCGCCCAGGCCTGGTCATCGCCAAGGCCTGGCGCCGGGGGATCGGTGCGGGCGTTCATTGTTCGGTCGGCAGGCCGCGCGGGCGCAGCCGACGCCGGTGCATCTGCCGCTGGTGCGCGCGGCGGGCGCGCGCGTCAGACCGCGCGGCGGCGTACCCGCGCGGCCACCGCCGCCAGGCCACCCAGCAGCAAGGCATAGGCGGCGGGCTCGGGCACCGGCGATACCGTGACATTGAAGCGACCATTGGCGTCGTACTGCTGCGAAAGGCCGCCATCGAACGCCACCAGCGAATAGTCCACCGCGTGCACGCCGACCACGTCGCCACGGAACGCCAGCACCACCGACACCGACGCGCCGGCGGCAAAGTCAACCGGCTGCGGCAGGATCACCGACAGGCCGGGGTTGTCGCTGCTGGCACTGCATGTGCCCAGGCTGCACAGTGCGCTGAACGACTGGCCGCCGATGCTGCTCATTTCGGGCAGAAAGAACAGCGCGCCGGCATCTTGCGCGGTGAGGTTGAATTCACCCCCGCCCACCGACAGTGCGGCGTCAAAGGTGACCGTGCCGGCGGCGACCGCCGTCGCGCCCTGCATGCCGGCGCCATCACTGAAGCTGGCATTCAGGCCGGCCTGCACCGGCAGGCTGGCCAGCGCAAGCAGCGTGGCGGTCACCGCAACGAGCGTCGTCTTGTACATCATCGAGTCCTTCGTCAAAGGGTGATCTTCCAGGCATTCGTGCGTTGGCTGGCGCTGGCGCCGACCCAGTCGTTGATCCAGCGGCTGCCCGAGGCCACTGGCTGACCCATGCCGAAATCGAGTGCCCCGCCATTGAGCCGCAGCACCGGCGCGGCGGCCTTGGCGGTGCCGGTTGCCGACCCGCTGGCGACCGATGTCACCAACGGTGCGACCAGCCGCGGCGTGGCGACCACCCTGGCAACATTTTGCGCGACCGACTGCGCCGAAACCACCGGCTGCGGCACCGCAATCGAGGGGACGGCCGCCGGCGCCGCGACGGTCTCGGCCGCCGGCGCCAACGCCAGTTTTGCCGCAGCCGGCTCCTCTGGTGCCACCGCGCCGGGTGCTGCCGCGAGCGGCGGAATCGCCGGGTGGTCGCCGCCGCGCGCTTCAACGCCGACGATGGCCGCGTCCAGCGTGGTCACCCGGGCGTCGCGGTTGACATCGGCCAGCCGCAGCGGATCGATCAACCGGTAAGCGTCGAAACCGCTGTCGCTGCGCACGACCAGACGCTGGATGCGCAGCACATCGTCGCTGTCGAGGGCGTGGTTGCCGTTGGCGTCGCCCAGTTGCGCGACAAGGTGCAGGCCGTCGTCGGCACGGCTGGCGATGGTGCCCTGGTTGATGTCGATGTTGCGCAGCGCCAGCACGCCGGCAGCGCCGTAGCGCGCGGTCAGCGGCACCGTGCCATGCACCAGCACCAGGCTGCGCAGCGCCGCATCGGGCAGCGCCTCGCCCAGCGTAAGGTGTACGCGCAGGCGCCCAGGCAGCGACAGGTCGGTCTGCAGCGCGCTGCCGGCCGGCAGGTTGGCAGCCAGGCTGGCGCCGCTGACCTGAAGCAGCGCGGCATCGAACATCAAGTCAAAGGCCAGCGTGCGCGCCCCGGCCGCGCCCTGCAACGAGACGACGAAGCCGCTGGCCGCCGGGTCGTAACTGGCCGCCTGGCCCGGACCGCGCGCAAACTCCTGCACCGCCAGCAGCGCCGCCGCGCCCGGCGCGACGGTGAAGCTGCGGCGGAACGCGTCGCCCACCGTGCCGTCGCCATTGCCGTCCAGCAGCAGGCCACCCAGGCTGACAAAGCCGTCGGCCCCCGCAGCCAGTGTCAGTGTGTAGCTGCCGGCATCAAGCGTGCCACCGGTCTTGACGAAACGCACGCCCTGCGCGTCGGCGTCAAACACCAGGCTGCCGCCGACGCGGCCCGACGGGCCGCTGAGCCACACGTCGGCAACCGGGTTGCCGCTGCCATACAACGCGATGCGCGCGGCGTCGACCGGCCGGTCAAAGCGCAGTGCAAAGCCGCTGTCGGTGGGCTCGAAGTCGGTCACCGTCAGCGTCTGCGCGGCCGGTGCGGTGACGTGGACCAGGACCGTGGCGCTCGCCAAGCCACCGAAGCCGTCGTCGACGGTGTAGGTGAACTGCGTGTCGCCGACAAAGCCGCTGTTCGGCGTGAAGCTGAAGCGGCCGTCGGCAAACGCCTCCAGCGTGCCTTGCAATGCGCGGGAGTCGGTCTGCGACAGACGCAGCGCGTCGCCATCGGCGTCGCTGTCGTTGCCCAGCAGCCCGGGCGCCGGCACGCTCAGCAACTGGCCAGACTGCACGCTGAACTCGTCGGCGCCGGCCAGCGGGGCGCTGTTGACGACGTCAATCGTCACCCGCGCGTCGGCGCTGCCGCCCTGTCCGTCGCTGACGGTGTACGCAAAGCCGGTCGATCCGGTGAAGCCGGCGTTCGGGGTGAAGCTGAACTGCCCGTCGGCAAGCGCCGTGAGCGTGCCGTGCAGACCGCTGGCGTCGGTCTGCGCCAGGCTCAGCGCGTCGCCGTCGGCGTCGCTGTCGTTGCCCAGCACGCCGGGCGCGGGCAGCGTCAGCGTGCGGTTGGCGCGCACGCTGTAGTGGTCGTCGACCGCGACCGGTGCATGGTTGCGGGCGAACACGCTGACCACCCGCGGCGCCGCGGCATAGCTTCCATCTTCGTCGCTGGCCTGGGCAACGATGGTGAAGCTGCCGGCCCGGGTGTAGACATGGTCAGCCGTCGTCGCATCGCCGGCCACGCCGCTGCTGTTGCCGTCGCCCCAGTCGATGGTCCAGCCGCTTAAACGGTCGACGCCAGGGTCGGTGTGGGTCAGCGAGAGGGCGTAGGCCTCGCCGCTGGCCACCGTCGACGCACCAGTGACCGACAAGGTCGGCGCGACATTGGTCACCTCGACCTCGAAGCTGCGTGTCACCATCCCGCCGTCGGGGTCTTGCGCGCGCACCGTGAAGCGCCACAGCGCGTCGCCATCGTCGGCGGTCCAACGGATTTCGCCGGTGACCGGGTCGATGGTCGCACCGGCCGGTGCGGCCTGCAGCGTCCAGATCAATTGGCTGCCTGATTCGACATCGCTGCCGACCGCCTGCACCGACAGCGTGTCGCCCTCCGCCAGCCGGTGGTCGGCCAGCGGCGCGATGACCGGCAGGTCGTTGACGCCTTCGACCACCAGGTTGATGGTGCCGTTGGCACTGGCGCCGTCGCTGTCGGTGACGCTGAACGCGAAGCTGTCGAGGCCGTAGAAGTCGGCCGCCGGGGTGTAGCGCAGCGCGCCGCTGACCGGATCAAGCGTCGACAGCGTGCCGTGCGCCGGTGCGCTGACCAGCGCAAAGCGCAGCGCCTGGTGTTCGGGGTCGGTGCCCGACAACACGATGTCGACCGCGCCGTCTTCCCTTAGGGTCACCACCCGGCTGTTGGCCTGCGGCGGGTCGTTGAACAGCATATGCACCACCACGCTGGCGCTGGCATGGCTGCCGTCCTCGTCGACCGGCGCCACGCTGACGGTGTAGTCGCCATCGCGGCTGGCCCAGGTGTGGCTGAGCGTGCCGGGATTGCCGTCAATGGTTTCGGTGCTGCCGTCGCCCCAGTCGACCAGCAGACGCTGCACCGTGTCGGCGCCCGGATCGGTCAGCGTGTAGCTGACGACATAGGGTTGCCCGGCCACCCCGGTGGCGTTGTGCGGCGCGCTCAACACCAACACCGGCGCGACATTGCGCACCGTGATGTCGAAGCTGGCCTCGGCACCCAGGTTGGGCGTGCCGCCATCGTCGACCCGCACCGTCACGCGCACTGCGTCCGGGCCGTCGGCCGGCGTCCAGCGGAACTCGCCGGTGCGCGCATCCAGCGTGGCACCGACCGGTGCGCTGACCAGCGACCACCGGTGGCTCGGTCCGTCGGCATCGCTGAGCGCCAGTTGCACGATGAGCAACGCGCCTTCGTCGACCGCCTGCGCCGGCACCGCAGCGATGACCGGCGCATCGTTGACGTTGGCGACCTGGATGCTCACGGTGGCCAGGTTGGACTGCGCGGCATTGCCGGCGCTGCCGTCCGGGTCGCCGCGGTCTTCGGCGCGCCAGGTGAAGCGGTCGGCGCCGGTGTAGTGCGCATCGGGCGTGTACAGCCACTGGCCGTTGTCGGCCAGCGTCAGCACACCGTGCTGCGGCGCATCGACCAGGATGAAGCGAAGGTCGGCGCGCGCGGTTTCGGCATCGCTGACCTGCAGCAGCACCAGGGCCGAAGCGCCTTCGTTCAGGGTCAGCGTCTGGTCCTGTGCCAGCGGCGGCTGGTTGACCGGCGTGACCGTGACGCTGACCTGCGCGGTCGCGACGCCGGTGTTGCCGTCGTCGACGCTGAAGCTGAAGCTGTCGCTGCCATTGAAGCCCGGCGCGGGGGTGTAGGTCACCTGGTGCGTGAGCGGATCAATCGGCCCCAGCGTGCCGTGCCGCGCGTCCACCGCGATCGCGTAGCGCAGCGCGTCACCGTCCGGATCGCTGGCCGCAAGGGTGATGACCACGCCGCCGCCCTCGCCGACGCTGGCGCTGAGCGCGTCGGCACGTGGCGCGCGGTTGCTGCTGCGGTCAATGGTGAAGTGGCGTATGTAGTCGCCGCCGGGGCTGCCGTCGGCGTCGCCATCCAGCGCGTTGCCGGCGGTGTCGAAGATTGCCCGACTGCCCGACAGGCTGAGCCGGTAGTCGCCCTCGGCCAGTACCGCGCCGAAGTTCAGCGTCAGCGCGGTCTCGGGGAACGAGTAGAACGGGTTGACGGTGTAGATGACGTCGTCGCCGGTGTCGAAACGGCCATCGGCGCCGGCGCGGCGCAACTCGTAGTTGGCCGGGCTGCGCGCCGAAACGCCGTTCAGCGACTCGCTGAAGTCCACCTGGATGGCCGAGAACGCCAGCGCCGTGCGGCCGCCTTCGGCCGGCAAGCGGCTGACGCCGGTCACAAGCGGGCCGGTCTGGTCGCCGCTGTCGCCCTGGAATTCATAGGCGCCGATGTCGTGGTACACCAGTCCCGGGGTCGGCCGCCACAGCAGCGAGTTGGCGCTGGCCAGGCTGGCCTGGCCGTCGTAGCCGCTGAGCACATAGGCCTGGCCATTGCCGGCCGACAGGCCGACCGTGGGCGTCAGGCCCTGGTTGCCGGCGCCGTAGTCAAAGCGCACGCTGCCGTCGGCAAACAAGGTCGCGGCGACATTGACTTCGTTGCTGCTGCCTTCCAGCTGGGCCGCCCAGCGCACCGTGTACGACGTCGCGTTGCTGCTGACAAAGATGTCCTTGCCGGCCGCGGCGGTGCTCAGGTTGTCCCACAGCGGCGCGATGCGCACGTTGCGCAGCAGCGCCTCGGTCGAATTGGCGTTGGTGCTGTACACCGAGTCCGGGCCCTCGAAATGCAGGAAGCCGTTGCTCGACACCCAGACCTTGTTGTAGGTCTTGCCGTAGAACGAGAAGTCAAACGGCAGCGTCTCCTGCCAGGCGTAGTCGCCGGCGCGGTAGTTCTTCGCCGTACCGCTGGCGCTGAACAATGCGCTGCCCAGGTCCTGGGCCACGAACAAGTCCCAGCCGATGCCGTGGTTGGCAACCGTCGGGTCGTCGTTGCGTGGCCGGCCCTCGATGTCGCGCGCCGGCGCCACGTAGGCATTGGCGGCGTCGATGGCCGGCGAATGGGCATCCAGTTCGAAGTTGTCGTCAAAGCCGTTGCCGGTGGACACGCCCTGCTCGCCCAGGATGTTGTCGGCGCCATCCACGTCCAGCAACAGCGGGTTGCCGGTGGTCGACAGCGCATCGCGCGCGCTTGCCGCCTGCCAGGCCGCCAGGCTGGCCTGGGTGGCGCTGCTCCACAGGCCGATGTAGGCGTTGGCCGCTGGGCCGCGGTACAGCAGGTTGTAGTTGCTGACCAGCCCGGTCTGGCTGTTGCTGTCAACGTTGATGCCGTAGCCGGCATCCACCCGCAGCAGGTTGTTTTGCAGCACCACGTTGGCGGCGCTGCTGGTCAGGCGTATGCCCTCGCCGACCGTTTGCAGCACGGTGTTGTTGAACAGTCCGTCGCCATCGGTCACCGTGTGACCGGCCTGCACCCGGATGCCCTGGTTGGTGTTGGCGTAGACCAGGTTGTTGGTGATCCGGCTGTAGCCGGTGTCGACGATGCCCACCGAGTTGCTGTAGACGCGGTTGCTGTCGACCACCAGGTTGTAGCCGCTGATGCCGGTGGTATTGGCGTAGACCCAGTTGGCACGCAGATTCCCGCCAGAGCTGCCGTCAAAGGCCGTGTCGTTGTGGTGCAGCAGGTTGGCCTCGAACAGCGCCGAACCGTAGTAGTTGACGATGCCTTGCGCCGACTGGTTGTAGATCTCGTTGCCGCGCACCTGCAGCCCGTTCAAGCTGTAGGCAAACAGGCCGGCGCTGCGGTTGTCGTGCACCTTGTTGCCCGAGAAGCTGCCGCCGGTCATGTAGTTCAGGCTGGCGCCATAGCCGTTGTTGTTGCGGAACTCGTTGTCCTCGATGCGGTTGCCGGCGTTCGCGTTGGCGTACAGGCCCAAGGCGTTGTTGCGCAGCAGGTTGCCGACGATCAGGTTGTTGTCGTTGCCGCTGTCAACCAGAATGCCCTGCACCGTGGCGTTGTGGATCTCGTTGCCACTCAGGGTGTTGCCGTCGCTGTCGGTGTCGGCGGTGAAAGCCACGCCGATGCGCGCGCCGGTGAGCGACAGGTGCTCGACCGTGGCGTCGTCAGCGCCGCTGAACTGCAGCGTGAACTGTCCGGCGTTGGTATTGCCGCGGTCAATGGCGGCCAGATGGCCCAGTTCGACCGGGCCGCGGATGGTCACGCCCGAATCCTCGGCGTACAGCATCGCGTTGGTGTAGTGGCGGTAGCTGCCGCTGTCGACATACACCGTATCGCCGGGGTTGAGGTCATAGGCGCGCAGCAAGGCGGTGAGGCTGGCCATCGGGTGCGCCGCGTCCTTGCCGCTGTTGGCGTTGTCGCCGACCGCGCTGGCGTACTCGTCGCCGGCCTGGCTGGCATCGTTGACGTAGTACGCGTGACCGCTGTTGGCGATCAGGAAGGCCTCGTCGGACACATCGCTGGCCGCCACGCTGGCGTCGCCGCGCCGCACCGTGGCGCGGATCAGCGCGCTGTTGTCGGCCGTCGCCTGCTCCGGCGTCCAGCGATAGCGCCCGTTGCCGAAGCGGTCCATCGTCAGCCCGGTGGCAATCGTCTGCCAGGTGCCGCCGTTGTCCAGGCTGGCCTCCAGGTCGACCGTCGCGCCGTTGTCGCCGCCGGCCACCACGCGCTGCACCTCGATGCCGCTGATCATCGCCGGCCAGCCATTGGTCGCGCGGTTGGTCAGCGCAATCGTCAGCCGGCCGTTGCTCACCGTCGCGCTGTACTCCTTGACCACCGCCTTGAACGCTGCCCCGGCTTCGGCCCGGATGTCGAAGTTGGCCTGCCTTTGCTCGCCGTTGACCTCGATGTCGAAGCGCCTCATGCCCACCGTCGCGTAGGGGTACGACTCGGCAAAGTGCAGCCGCACCAGGTACTGCCCGTCGGCCACCGGCAAGTCCCAGGCCAGCCGATCACCCACGCCGTTGCGCGAGATGGCGACCGTCTGGTACACCGCCTCCGGCGCCGGGTTGAGCGCCGCGCTCAAGTCCACCGGGTTGCTGAAACTGCCGGTGGTGTAGGACAGGGTCTGGAACGCGTTGCGCTGCCAGTCGCCAAGCGCCTGGCCGGCCACCGGCCCGGCGTTGCCGGCGTTGAGCAGCAGCACCGGCTCGGTGGCCAGCAGCCCGGCGCTGTGCCACTGCACCGTCACCGGCTTGCCTACTTCCAGCTTGGCGTAGCCGGCCGGGCCCAGCACCTGCACCAGCGCGGCCGGGCTTGGCGTGGCATCGGCGGTGTTGCCGTAGGCGCCCTGGTCGATGCGCGCACCGTTGGGCAGCGGCTCGGCGTTCCAGGCCATGGCCGGGTCGCCGGCGTCGACCCCGGCCGACCCGACCGCCAGCCGGAAGTCGTCGTCCGCGCCGGCATCGCCCGCCACGCGCTGCAGCCGGATCGCGTCCGCGGCGATCTTGCCGTAGGCCCCGGCGTCGTCCAGCCGCAGCGTCAGCGTGTCGCCGCTGACCACCACGGTGGCCAGGTTGCGCCAGCGCGCGCCGTCGGCGCTGAAGTCCGCCGGCAGGCTGCTTTGCGCGGTGTCAACCCGCCGCAGCAGGTTGTCAGCGCGCTGCGCGCCGTCGTAGAGGCGGTACGCCACACGGTTGGCAAAGCCGATGCTGGCGTTCCATGTCGCCGCCACCTGGTAGGTGCCCGCGGCCAGCCCGCTGAAGGTGTAGGTCACCGCATTCGCACCGCTGCCGGTTTGGTTGCCGCCGGCCTCGCGCCGGTCGCCACCCAGGCCCGCGCTGGCGCTGTTCAGCGTGGTCCAGCTGCCGCTGAACACCACGCCGGCGTCGCCGTCGTCGAGCACCAGCGCGCTGCCCAGCGCCTCGGTTGACCAGCCCGAGCGCTGGTCCGCGCCACTGCGGCTCACATACTGCGGCTCGGCGACGCGGCTGTTCACGTCCTGCCCGGTCTCGAAGACCCAGTCGGCGCGGCTGCCAAAGGCCCGGCCTTCCCACAGCGCCAGTACCGAGGCGGTGTCGGCACGGAACAGGTTGTAGTCGCTGGCAAAGCCGGCTTCGCTGTTGGCGGCCACCGTGATCGCGTAGGCGCCGCTGCGCACGGCGTTGCCTTGCGCGTCAGTGCTGAGCGCGTCGCGCAGGTCGAAGATGTTGTTGCGCAGCCTGACATTGGTCGCGCCGCCGTCGACCTGCAGCGCCGTGCCGCCGGATTGCACTACCGTGTTGTTGACAAAGCCCTGGGTGTCGTCGGCGCTGTGGCTGCTGGAGATCTGGGCGCCGGTGGCGTTGTCCCACAACACGTTGTTGCGCAGCAGGCCGGCGCCACCGTCGCGCAGCCCGAGCGTATTGCCGTAGACCCGGTTGCCGGCCACCGTGCCGCCGCTGGACTGGATGCCGGTGGTGTTGGCATACGCGGTATTGCCCAGCAGCGCGGAACCGCTGCCGTAGATGCCGGTGGTGTTGCCCCACACCGTGTTGTGCTCGGCCAGCGCCGACACCACCGAGATGCCGGTGGACGCTGCCCACACGACGTTGTCTCGCAGCGCGCCTTCGTAGTAGAGCTGTATGCCGTCGCCGCTGACGTCATGCACCTGGTTGCCGCTGACCAGCGCGCCGTCGTCGGCTTCGTCGCCCGACGAGTAGATGTGGATGCCGGTCGCCTGGCCGTAGACATGGTTGCCGCTGACCACCAGCCGGGTCGTCGCGTAGCTGTCAATGCCGATGGCGCTGCCGTTGTCGTGCACCAGGTTGCCGCGGATGCGGCCGTCGTCGACGTTCTGGCCCACATACACGCCGCCTGAGCTGTTGCCGGTGACTTCGCTGTCTTCGAGCGTAAAGCGGTGCGCGCCACCGTTGTCGTCAACGTACAGCCCAATGCGGCCGCCAGTGAGCTGCAAGTGCTGCAGCGTCACATCCACCGCCCCGCCATTGAGCTGTACCACGTACTGGCCGTTGCTGGTGTTGCCGCGGTTGAGCACCGACGCGTGGTTGACCGCGCCGCGGATCGTGACACCGGCGTCCTGCGCGGCAATCGCCAGGTTGGTGGTCAGGCTGTAGTTGCCGGTATCGAGCAGCACCAGGTCGCCGGGCTTGAGGTCATAGGCGTTGAGCAGCGCCTGCAGCGAGGCCTTGGGCGTGGCCGCGGTGCGGCCATCGTTGTTGTCGTCGCCGGCCGCGCTGGTGTACTCGTCGCCCACCAGCGAGGCATCGTTGACGTAGAAGACCGAAATCGACGAGGCGATGTTGAATGCCGCGTCCGAGACATCGTTGATCTCCGGATCAGCGACCGAACTGACGCGCAGCGTGTAGCTGCCGCTGGCGAACTGCGCCGCGGTCACCAGCCAGGTGTAGGCACCGTCGTTGGCCTCGTTGGCCGACAGCGTGGTCCAGTTGCCCGCGCTGCCGACTTCAAGCTTGACGTTGCCGGTCAGGCCGGCCGAGCGCCAGCGCACCGTGAAGCTGTCGTCCTGCGGCAGCGTCTCGCCGCCGTTGGGGTTCATCACGCGGATGTAGGTCGACGGACTCAGCGAAGCCAGCGCGGTATTGCCGTCGGCGCCGATGTTGACGTAGTTGCCATTCGGTGCCGGCTCGCCGGCAAACGGCTGGTCGAGCGCACCACGGTCGATGGCCGGTGAATCGGCCGCGTCATGGCTCAGCACCCCAGCCTGCGGCGCCGGCAGGCCGTCGGCGCCGAGCACCGGCGCCAGCGCGCCGCCATGGAAGCTGCCGTGCGTGCTTTGCAGGTGGAAGTCGTCGTCGCGGCCGTCCTGCGCCGCGCTGGCATAGCCGAGCACGTCATCGGCGCCGTCGATGTCGACGAACAGCGGATCGGCGTACACGCTGCTGGCGTCGGCGAACGCGGCATTGCGCCAGGCGCCCAGGCTGCTGCGCACGCTGCCCTGCCACACGCCGACCGCCCCCTGGAAGAGGTTGAAGTCGGAGACGAAGCCGTCCTGCGAATCGGCCGCCACGACTATCCCCGCGCCGGTGCGCGCCCACAGGATGTTGTCGATCAACCTCGCATTGTCGATATTGCCCTGCACGCTGACCGCATGGCCCACCGGCTGGTAGACAGTGTTGCCGATGAACTGCGGCGCGCCGTACTGCAGCACCACGCCCTGGCTGCTGTTGGCGTAGATCAGGTTGGCGCGTGCCGTGCCGCCGCTGTACATGTATACGCCGGTGGCGTTGCCATAGCTGGTGTTGCCGATGAGGTTGCTGCCGCCGCTGGCGGAGATGCCTTCGAGCGTGTTGGCGTAGACGCGGTTGTCGCTCGCCGTACCGCCGCTGATTTCAATGCCACGCCGGTTGGCAAACGACAGGTTGCGCTGCGCCTGGCCGGACGACACGGCAATGCCGGCCTCGGTGTTGCCACTGGCCACGTTGCCGGCCACCAGCACGTTGCTGCCGGCGCTCAGACCGACGCCAGTGTTGCCGATGAAGCGGTTGCCCTGGCCAGCCGACAAGTCGGTGTTGCCGACCAGCGCCGCCGTGCTGGCGCCGGCGAAGAAAGTCAGACCGCTGCCAAGATTGCCCTGGAACAGGCTGCCCTGAACCCGCGTGGCGCCGGTGTAGTACAGGAAGGCACCGCCGGCGCGGTTGCCGACGAAGCTGCTGCTGGTCAACGCGCCCAGGCTGCCCGAAGTCACGTACAGGCCATGGCCCTGGTTGCCGCTGCTCGCCACGCTGTCCAGCCCACCCAGGCTGCCCTGCATGTAAAGACCGTGGCCGCCGTTGTTGCGCAGGTCCAGGTGCGACCAGGTCTGTAGCGGCGAAGCGACTTCGGCCCAGATACCGTCGCGCGCATGGCCCGAGGCCTGGATGTGGTCGAGGTCAACGCTCTCCGAGCCGCCACCGACCAGCACGCCGCGCTGGGCATCGACCAGACGCAGGTGGGAAATGGAGACGAAATCGGTGTCCGACAGGTCGATCAGCGCCCAACTGCGCTCATTCGGCACGATGGGCCACAGCGTGGCCGACAGTCCCGCGTCGGTCGGCCCGGTCAGCGTGAAGCCTTCGTCGATGCCCAGGCCGCGGCTGGTGGTGCCCGACAACGCCAACGGGTCGATCATCGGGTACTCGCCGCTGTCGACATACAGCGTCGCGCCGGCCTGCAGGTCGTAAGTGCGGAACAGATTCACCGGGTTGGGCTTGGGCGCGTCGGCGCGCTTGCCGGTCTGGCGGTTGTCGCCGATGGCCGCGGGTGTGTACTGGTCGTCGACGTTGCTGCGGTCGTCAACGAAGAAGTCGTTGCCGTCCTCGGGTACGGTAAAGGGCTCCTGGCTGCGGTCAAGCACCGCCAGGTTGGCCACCAGCGAAACCTGCACGCGCAGGCCATGGCTGCCGAAATCAACGCCCGAGTTGCCTGGAATCCAGGTGTATTGGCCCGAATCGGGCGTCGCCGCGACGATGTTGGCCAGCCAGCGCGGGCCGTCGGCGCTGTCCTGGTACAGGTCGATGCGCACCGGCGAATCGTCGCGGTTGCCAAAGGTCTCCCAGCGGATGTTGATCGGCTTGAACCGCTCCCAGTCCATGTACAGGTCGGGCGAACGCAGCGCGATGCGCGGCGTGCCGGCCACCGCGGCGTCGGTGCTGGCGTGGCCATAGGCGCCGACATCGGGCGCCAGCGCCTCGCTGACCTTGTACAAAAAGGCCTGGTCGAACCAGCCATCGGCACTGCCGCCGCTGTCGCGGTTGGTCTTGAAGACGAACTCGACCGCGCGCGTGCCGAACGGCACGTCGGCGCGCTGGCCAACCAGTTCCCAGCGGTTGCTGGTGCCGCTGGCCTGGGCCACTGCGGTTGCCAGCACATTGCCGCCGGCATCGCGGAAGATCAGTTGCACCTCGGCACGGTCGGCCGGCGCTTCGGCCGCCACGCGCACGCGGCCGCCAAACAGCAGTTCGACGTCCTGGCCATCGGCGTCGGCCTGGCTCATGCCGAGTTGCGCCAGCGTGAAGGTCTGGCGCGCGAAGCCGCCCTCGACGCTGCCGGCAAAGAAGTAGCCGCTGCCTTCATAGGCCACCGGCGCGGCGCTGCGCAGCGCAGCGCCGGCGTTGCTTTCCCAGCCGGCCAGCGTGCCTTCGAAACCGGGGTTGGCGAGCAAGTTGGCATACGCCGGCGGCTGGCCGTTGTCGACCAGCGCGTTGCCCTGGTCGACGCCCGGCGCCGAGAAGCGTTGCAGCGCCAGCATGTCGCGCAGGCGGAAGTCGTCGCCGAGCAGGCTCTCGAAGCGTGGCTCGGCCCAGCGCGGATTGACGCCGCTGCCACCGACCGTGCCGCCGATCGAGTGCAGGTCAAAGCGCGCCAGGTCGGCCTGCCAGTCGAGGATGTCGGCAAAGTCCTTGGTCCAGAAGCCGACCTTGCCGCTGCCCGAGACGTAGAGGTTGTTGTAGTCGCTGTAAAAGCCGAAGCGGCTGTCGTTGGCGACGTTGAAGTTGTAGCCCGACAGCGCCCACAGCAGGTTGTTCTGCGCTTCGACCTCGGTGGACGCGCCGCGAACGCGCAGGTTGTCGCCGCTGGGGGCGTAAAAGGTGTTGTTGAACACCCGCACGTCGTTGCGGCCGTCGACCAGCACGCCGACATCGGTGTTGCGGTAGAACAGGTTGTGCCAGATGCGCTGTTCGCTGCTGGCGACGATGGCCGTGCCATTGGCCGCCAGGCGGTTGAACTGCACCGTGCCGCTGAAGGCCGCGACGCCGCTGGCGTTGCCATCGATCAGGTTGGCGCGTTCCAGCGAATCGCCGCCCAGCGTGCCCGACCCGGTGACGCCGACGCTGTTGCCGCGCAGCACCTGGTTTTGCATCGCCGCACCGGTCATCAGCACGCCGGTGGTGTTGTCGTGGATCTGGTTCGGCAGCAGGTTCGACGCGCCGACGTAACCCAATGCCTGGGCGAGGTCGGCGACGTTCGTGCGCACCCCCACCGCGTTGCCGTGGACAAAGTTGCCCACCAGTTCGGCGCCCACGGCGTAGGCCACGCCGGTGGCCGAGCCCTGCAGGTGGTTGGCTTCGATGCGGCCGCTGAATTGCGCCGCGATATCCAGCGCGGTGGCATTGGCGCTGACGGTGTTTGCGGCGATGCGGCCCTGCGCTGGCGCGGCCAGGCGCAGCCCGGCGCTGTTGCCGACGATGGTGTTGTCGCGGATGTCCAGCGCGCTGCCACCATCGAGCAGAAGGCCAACGCCGGCGCGGTTGGTGATGGTGTTCAGGCGCAGCGTGGCATGGTCGACGCCCGCGGCCAGCGTGAGCCCGCCGTCGAAGCGGTTGTACTCAAGCTGGGCCCGGCTGCCGCCGGCCAGCACGGTGGCGCCGCCAACGCGGGACGCGCTGAGGCTTGTCGCGTAGCCGTCCAGCGTCAGCGTGCCGTTGATGTCCAGCCGCTGCAGCGTCACGCCGCCGGCGCCGGCGTCGACCGCGACCGGCCCGTCGATGCGGCTGCCCGGCGCGCCCCAGATCAGCACGCCGCTGTCGGCGGCCGACACGGTGAAGCCCGGTTGCGTCCCCTGCACGACGAGGGTGTCGCCGGGGGCAAAGTCTTCGGCGTCCAGCAGCGCCTGCACCGTGCTGGTGCCCTGCCCGCTGGCCACCAGCACGCGGCCGCCGGCCGCGCCATGGCCACGCACCAGCACCTCGGGGCTGCCGGGGGCGGCGTCCTGCCAGGCCAGCGTCGGGCTGCCGCCGGGGCCGAGCGCCAACGCCAGCGTCTGCACCTGGCCGCCGGTTGCCGACAGGCCCGGCGCCTGCGCCTCGCCCGGCAAGGCCTCGACAAAGTGGGCACCGTCCCAGACGCGGCTCAACAGATCGCTGCCCTCGTCAGACAACGCGGTGTGGACCCAGGCCAGTCGCAGTTGACCGTCGCCGGCGGCCAACTGCGGCAGGCCGGGCCGCGCCGGGCTGGCAAAGCGGTCGGTCACGCTCAGCGCGCCGGCACCGAGCCGGGCGCTGAGCACCGACGCGCCCTGGTCGGAAAAAGCCTGCCAGGCAACGAACAGCTCGCTGCCCAGATAGGCCAGGCTGGGCTGCGCGTGGTAGCCGGGCACCGCCTCCAGCACCGCGCCCACCGCGGCCTGGCCGGACACGCCGCTGCCGCTGGCCGAGCCGGCGCGGCCGGCCCAGACACCTTGCGTGGCACCGTTGGCGCCGGGCGTGTACTCGGTGACATAGACCTGGCGCACGCCGCTGGCGGGCTGCACCGCGGTATAGGCCAACGCCACCTGTGCACCATGCGCGGCAACACTCCAGTCGCGCAGGTCCTGTCCGCCCGCCAGACCGCTGCCGGTGGGCGCCGCCTGCGTGCCCAGCGGCTGCCACACGCCTGCGCTAAACAGCTTGGCGAACAGGCGCGGGCTGCCGCTGGCGTCGTCGCTCCACACCACCACCGCGCCGTGGTCGGTGAACACCAGCTTGGCGGCCAGCGCGTGGCCGGTGCCGCTGACGCCGCCGGCCGCCAGCGAAGCACCCACTGCCAGCCAGGCGCCGGCGCCACCGTTGGCGGCGGCATCGAAGCGCGCGACGCGGATGTCGTGGCTGCCATCGGCCGCGCTTTCGGTCCATGCCAGCCAGGGCTGGCCGCTGCCGTCCAGCGCCACGCTGGGCAGGGTCGAGGCGCCATCCGGCGTCGCCGACACGCCGCCCTGCGCCGCGCTGCCGGCAAGCATCTGCCACTGCCCGCCGTCGTGGCGCGCGGCGTAGACCTCCAGGTTGCCGCTGCGGCTGTCGCTCCAGGCGACCACCGCGCCGAGTGCACCGCTGGCCACGCTGGCGTCTTGCGACAGGCCGCTGTCGCCCGACAGGCCGCGCAGGCCCGCAGCGTCGGCGGCGCTGCCGTTCAAATCGGCCCAGCGGCCGGCGCCGACCAGCCCATCGGGCAGGCTCGCCACGGCGCGCGGGTTGGTTGTGTCCACCGGCACGGCGGCCACCGGCGGGGTGGGCAGCAGCGTGCCGCCAAAGTCGGCCGCGTCGCCGCCGCCGCCAAAGTCGACCAGGTTGGAACTGCCGCCGCTGGCCTCGGTGACGGCGATGCCGGCCGGCGCGTCGATCAAGTCGTCGCCGCCTTCGCCAAACAGCACGTCATTGCCGCCCTGGCCGTACAGCTGGTCGCGGCCGCTGCCGGCCTCGTTGCCGTTGCTGCCGAAGTCGCCATACAGCCAGTCGGCGGCGTGGTCGTCGCCGGCCGCGCTGGCCGAGTGGCCGTACAACAGGTCGTTGCCACCACCGCCCAGCAGCAGGTCGCTGCCGGCGCCGCCTTCGAGCTGGTCGTCGCCGGCGCCAGCTTCGAGCACGTCGTCGCCGGCGCCGCCGTCGAGCCGGTCATTGCCGGCCAGGCCTTGCAGGCGGTCGGCGCCGGCATCGCCTTGCAGCGTGTCGTCGCCATCGGCCGAGCCAACCAGCAGGTCGTCGCCCGCGCCACCGGCGATCACGCCGTCCTGGCCAAAGCCTTGCAGCAATTCGTCGTCGCCGGCCTCGCCGTACAACCAGTCGCGGCCCCAGCCGCCGTCGATGTGGTCGGCGCCGCCGTTGCCGTGCAGGCGGTCGTCGCCCCACTCGCCGAAGATCCAGTCGCTGGCGTCGTCATCGGCCGGCAACGACTCGGGGCTGTGGCCGTAGATCAGGTCATCGCCCTGGTTGCCGTACAAGTGGTCGCTGCCCAGCCCGCCGTAGACCGTGTCGGCGCCGCTGCCGGCATCGACAAAGTCGTCGCCGGCACCGGCGTCGATCAGGTCGGCGCCGCCCAATGCCCAGATCTGGTCGTCGCCGGCATCGCCAAAGATGCGGTCGCCCAGTGCCGCGGTCGCGCCCGGCACCGCGTCATGGCCCTCGTCGGAGCCGAACATGCGGTCGTTGCCGGCACCGCCGTGCAGGCTGCCGCCGGCGCCCGGCCCGGCGACGACCAGGTCGTCACCGTCACCGCCGTCGATGTTGTCGACGCCGCTGCCGCCGTACAAGTCGTCGGCGCCGGCGCCGCCAATCAGGCGGTCGTCGCCGCCCGCGCCGTCAACCGTCCAGCGTGCCGCCTGGGCGCTGATGTCCAGGGTGTCGTCGTCCTGCTCACCGCGCAGTTCGGGCCGATCGCCCGCCACGCCGGCGCCGACGCTGGCCGTGCCGCCCGCGGCGTCGGCGCTGTGGTAATCGACTTGCAGGAACAGCCGCTCGCCAGCGCTGAGCGTGCCGTCGAGCAGCAGGTCGTCGCCGGCCTGCAGCGTCACGCTGCCGCCGGCCACCAGTCGCTGGCCCGACGCGATGACGATGTGCTCGCCACTGGCCTGGCTGTCGCGGCTGGTCAGACGCACATGGCCGCTGCTGAGCAGGCTGCCGACGTACAGCGCCTGCACCACCTCGGTGAGGTAGGCGCCCGCGGCGTTGGCGTTGACCGCGCCCGCGTCGGCGCTGCTGAAGCGGCTGTCGATCTCGACATCGTTGAAAAAGCTGCCCAGCGAGCCGCTGGCAACCAAGCCCAGGGTATTGCCCTGCACGTCGGCCGCGCTGTCGGCGAACCAGTCGACCAGGTTGCCGGCCTGCACCGTGAGGTCAACGTCGCTGCTGGTCGAGCTGACGCGGTCGAGGTTCAGGTCGCCCAGGGTCTCGGCGATGAACACCGCACTGCCGGCCTGCGCCCAGAGCGCGCCGGGCGCGGAATTCGACGAATCAATGTCGATGAAGTTGTCCGCCCGGCCAATGCCGGCGCCGGCCTGCAGGTGCAGGTTGATGCCCTCGATATCGGCGCCGGCATCGCTGGCGTACTCGACGATCGACCCGTGGCTGGCCAGGATCGACACATCGTTGCCATCGGCCACGACGTGCTGCGTCCACACATCGCCGCCGCTGCTGGTCAGGCTGATCGAGCCGGCCAGCGCACGCACGGTGCGCGGCAGCGTGATGTCGGCACCGGCCAGCATGGTGATCGAGCCACCCGCGGTGACCAGGTTGCCGGCGTACTGCAGCAGCCAGGTGAAGGCGTACTCCTGTACCACGTCGCGGATCTCGCCCTGGCGCGCGCTGAGGGTGACGTTGCCGCCGGCCAGCACATGGTCGACATAGATCGACTGCGTGGTGCTGGTGACCGTGACGTCACCCGCCACCGCGCGCAGCGTGCTGGGCAGCGTGAAGTTGCCGTTGGTCAGCAGGCTGGCGCTGGCACCGGCGCGCCAGACGTCGCGGCCGAACAAGTCCATGCGCTGCGCCGGCAACTGCGCCTGCAGCACCAGGTCGGTGCCGGCGTCGAGCGCGCCCAGGCTGGTGGTTGAGGCGATGGCCACGCCACCGCCGCCGAAGATGCCGAGCGGCGCATCGACCACCGCGCCGCCGGGGTCGTTCGGGCGGAAATGGTTGCGCCAGCTGGTGGTGCCGAGATCGGCGCCGGTCAGCGCGGCGGTGAGTTGCACGTCGACCTGGTAACCGGCCACCGCAGCGGCCTCGGTTTGCTGGCGTGCCTCATGCAGCAGCAGGTCGAGTCGGCCGCCGGCGCCGAGCTGGTCGAGCTGCAGCGTGAAGTCGGCCACGCCCGGCTCGCGCAGCAGCCCGCGAACGCCAAGCCAGGTGTCGCCACCCGACTGGCTGTTCAGGTGGGTGTCGCGGCCGGCGCTGCGCACCAGTTCCAGGTTCAGCCGCTGCGCGCTGCTGCCGATGTCGGCGCCGGCGTCCAGCGTGGCGCTGTTCGAACGAATCAGCGCCGCAGCGTGCAAGGCGTGGATGGACCCGCTGGCATTGGCGGCCAGCGTCGCGCCGAGCGGGTTGTCGACCACCCCGTTGAAGTCGAGGTCCGGCGCCGCCGTGGCATGGGTGTTGCGGATCTGGATATCGGTCGGGCCGTAGCGGTGCGCGATGTCGAAGTGAAACGGCGTCGCCGCGCCGGCGTCGCCCGGAATGTTGTCCGCGCGCAGCGTGACGCGCGGGTTGACGGTGCTGTCGACCGGTGCGATGTCGTTGATCTCCAGGTCCTTGCCGGAATCGTTGGTCAGCGTCACCCGGTCGAAGGTGTGGCGCCAGGTGAAGGTCGATTCGGTGCCGGTCAGCGTGCCCGGCAGCGGCAGACCGTCGCGGTCGGTCATGCCGTTGATGAAGAAGTTGGCGCTGCCTGGGTCGTCGTTGACGATGTCGAGCACCGTGATGCGGCTGGGCGTGGTGCTGTACTGCACGTTCTCGGCGGCCACCACCTGGCCGGCGGCGTCGACCACCAGCAGCGGGCTGGGCCCGGAGGTCAGCAAGGCATCGGCGTTCCAGTCGATCGCCCGGTTCCACTGGCCAACGCGCGACCAGTTCAGGCCACCGGTGTCGATCCAGGCCGGGTCGCGCAAATACCCGCGGTCGACGTATGGCGAAACCACCTCGGCACGCACGTCGAGGTGCTGCGTTTCGGCCTGGGCGCCGGCGGCAGCCACCACATGCGACAGCACATGTTGCTCGGAGAAGGCGTCGACGTCGGTGTCGCCGCCGGCGGCGTCGGCCACCGCTTCGGCGCGGCTGACGGTGTTCAGGCCCTCATGGGCCGAGCGCAGGACGACGTTGTCCACGCCTGTGACCTGGGCGCCGCCGGCGAGGTTGACCAGGGTCTGCGAATCGACCTTGGTCAGCGCGTGGCCGTCCGGGTTGGCACCCAGACCCGACGACCGGGCGCGGCTGAACACGCGGCCGTAGGCCTGGCCGACGCGGGCGCCGAGCTTGACGTCGTCGCCGGCGCTCAAGCGGGCGTTGCTGCCGATGTCGACGGTGGTGAACTGCGTGTCGCTGCCGACGCGCCAGGACAGGTCGGCGTCCGACCCGGCGCCGAAACCGGAGCTGCTGGCATTGCCGGTGATGTCGCCGCTGAAGTTGGCCAGCGCGTCGAGCTGGAGGCTGCGTCCGGCGGCCACGCTGGCGCCGGCGCCAACGCGCACCGCGGTGTCGTGGTTGTGCAGCGCGTGGCCGGCCACGTCGGCCGCGTTGATGAAGCCGCCACCGCGCGAGTTGGCTTCGATGCGTGAATCCTGTGCGCTGCTGGCGGCAATGCTGACGTTGCCGCCGGCGGCAAGCTGCGCGTTGCCGCCAACCGTGGCCACCACGTGGTTGGTGGTGGTGACTGCGGCGTTCGAAAAGCCGGTGGCAAAAAATGCGCCACCCGAACTGCCTGCGGTGGCTGCGCCGTTGAGCGCGCCGTCGGCACGCAGCGTCAGGTCGTTGCCGACCGTCACCCGGGCGCCATCGCCGACGCGCGCATTGATGTTGGCGTTTTGCGTGCTGCTGCTCGACGAGCCGATCGAGCTGCCCAGCAACGCGCCCCCCGAGCCAATGGCGCTGGCGGTGGAGCGGCTGTCGGCGGCCACGCTGCCGACCAGTGCGCGCGCGCCGCCGGCACCTTGCAAGTGGTGGCCGCTGCCGGTGGCGCCCGGCGTCAGGTCGATCTCCAGCAGGTGCTGGCCCGAAGAAGCCGCACCCGCCAGCTCGATGCCTTCGTTGCCCAGGCTGTGCCGCCCACCGGCGCCGCTCAGGTTGATCGGCGCGCCGCCGACGCTACTTGCCAGTTGGACGGTATTGGCGGTGGCGTTGACCACGTAGTAGGTGTTGCCGTCGACCAGCCCGCCGGTGGCCGCCGCGCCGCTGTGCTGCAGGCTGTGGCCGGAGATGTCGGCCGCGGCGTTGGACGCCACCGCGAGGGCCACGCCGTTGCCCGCGTCATCGGCGCTGGCGGCGAGCTTGAAGTGGTCGGCGTCGAGCCGGATCACGTGGTAGCTGGCATTGGCGGTCAGCCCGGTCAGGGCCTGGGCGGGCTGTTCCGGGCTTTCGTGGACGATGTCGACGACCCGGTAGGTCACGCGGTCGCCGGTCTGGAAGCCGTGGCCGGCGACGGTGAAGGTGTCGCTGGCGTCGTCGAGCGCGCTGGCGCCGAAATACTGCGCCGGCGCCAGCCGGTATGTCACCGCCTGGCCGTTGCCAAAGCCGTGCCCGGGCAGCGTGATCACGTCAGCGGCGTTGTCCACCGAAGCGGCGGTGAATGCGCGCGGCTGCGCCGTGGCCTGCTCCAGGCTGGTGGCGAGCTTGATGTGGCTGGCGTCGATCACGCGCACGAAATACGCCGCGCCGTCGCTCAGTCCGGCCACGGTCGGGTTGCCGCCGTTGCGGTAAATCACCCGGTCGCCGCTGACAAAGCCGTGGTCGACCGAGAAGGCGATGGTGTCCTTGCTGGCGTCGGCGTCGGCCGCGGCAAACGCCGAGCCGAGCTTGAGCCGCTGCGCATCGACATAAATGACCTGGTAAGAGCGCTCGCTGGTCAGCCCGCCAACGGCCACGTTGCCCGCCGCGCCGGCGCTGTAGGTGACGCTGTCGCCGGTGTACAGGCCGTGCGCGCCACCCAGGTTGATGGTGTTGGCGCTGCTGTCGACCACGCCCGCGGCGCCTGGGTTGAAGCTGCCGTCGCTGACGGCAGAGGGCGTGCCGATCAGCAGCGACTCGACCGTCATGTTGCCGCCGGCTTGAACCTGCGCGCCGGCCAGCAGCTCGGCGGTGAAGGTCGGCGTGACGCTGACCTGGGCGTTTGAGCGCCCAACGTTGATGCCGCCGGCGCCCGAGGTGCCCTTGGCGAAGCCGTCGCCCTCGACCGCACCGGACGCGCGCACCGTGACGTTGCCGCCGACGTTGACGTCGGCGCCACCGCCGACGCTGGCGCTCGACTGCGGCGTCACCGTCACCACCGGCGCCGCGCCATTGGCGGCAAACAGCAGCCCACCCGAGGAGGCCAAGCCGGTGGCGTCGGCGCGGGCGTTGCCGGTGGCGTCGACCGTCAGGCTGGCGCCGCTGACGCTGGCGTTGCCGACGCTGGCGCGGCTGAGGCTGCCGGCGCTGGCGTTGGTGTCGACCGAGCCGACCGCGCCGGCGCCATAGGCCTGCCCGTCGCCGAGCGTGGTGACGCGGTCGGTGGTCGCCGACAACACCTCGGTGCCGCCAGCGGCGGCGATGCGCGCGCCGTTGCCGATTTGCGCCTGCGCGCTGCTGGCCGACACGCCGTTGGCGTTGGCGCCAGAGATCCCGGCCAGCCCGCCGGCGGTGGTTTCGGCATGCGCATTGACGCCCGAGGCGGTGCTGTGCCGGGCCTCGACCGTCACCCGGCCGCCGGCGGTCACCGCACCGGCCGCACTGGCGCTGACGCCCGAGTCGACACGCGCGTTGGAGACACTGCCGCCCTTGGCAACCAGACCGTAGGAGCGCGCCGAGGCCGCACTGCGGGCATCACCGCTGCCCAGCGCCGAGACCTTGACCGCGCCACCGGCGCTGACCGTGCTGCCGGCGTTCAGCGCGGCGCTCAGGTTGCGCCGCACCAGTGCGCTGGCATCGTTGGATGCGCCGGAGACCACGCCGCCCGACGGGGCATTGGTGTCTGTACTGGCCGCCTGGTCGCTGATCGATTGCAGCAACACGTCGCCGGCGCTGACCAGGCTGGTGCCACCGAGCACCGTGGTGGATTGGTTGTCGGGCGTCGCGGTGTTGGTCTGGGCGTTGCCCATCACGCCACCGGCCAGCGCGTCGCCGCGCACCGCGCCCAGGCCGACGATGCCGATCGACAGTCCGTCGGCCACCGTACTGGCGTGGTTGCCGGACCGGGTGACGGCCGAAAAGTCGCCGCTGACCGTACGCAGTCGCGCACCGTTGCCGCCGAGTTGCGTCAGCATCTCGGCCGAGGCGCTGGCCAAGGTGTTGGCGCCGATGCCGGAGAACGCGCCACCGCCCGAGGCACTGGCGTTGGCCACCGCGTCGTTGCCGTCGGCGCCTGCGCCGTTGTGGTTGTGGCTGGCCAGCACGCTGAAGTGGCGTCCGGCCGTGATGTCGGCCGCCGCTCCCAGGTTCGTGGCCAGGCTGGGACGCACCCGTGCGCTGGCCGAGGAACCGCCGACCGCGCCGCCCAGGCCAACCATCAAGCCCTTGGCATCGGCCTGGGCGTCGCCGCTGCTCAGGTTTTGCAGCACCACGTCGCGCGCGGCGCCAACCACGCTGGCGCCGCCAATGCCCGCGCTCAAGCTCGGCGTGGCGCTGGCGCTGGCGCTGTTTTGCTGGCCCGAGAACAGGCCCAGCGCTGACGCGTCGGAGCGCGCACTGACGCGCTGGCGGGCGTCGCTGGATACCACCAGGTCGCGCCCCACCGTACCCTGGATCGCGCCGGTGCCGGTGTTGACGCTGCCACCAACGGTGGCGCTGGCAACCGCCTGGCCCACCCCCAGACCAGCCAGGCTGGCGCTGTTGGCGTTGGCCAGCGCGCGCGCGCCGGACAGGGTTTCGAAGCGCACGTCGCCAGCGGTGTCGAAGGCCACGTTGGCGCCGGTGGTGTTTTGCAGGTTCAGGTTGACCGCAGCGTCGGCGTTGCTGCCGCTGCTGCCCAGCAGCACGCCGCCGCCGCTGGCGTTGGATTCGGCACTGGCACCGAGTGCGTCGGCATTGCCGTGGTTGAGGTCGACCTGCACCCGCACCTGGCCGGACGCGCCGCGGGTGGCCACGCGTGCGTTGTCGCCTATCGTGGCCGAAAGCGCCGGGTTCAGGTCGACCTTGGCCGCCGAGCCGCCGGCACCGGCGCCCAGGGACACCGCGACGCCATCGGCCTGGCCATGGGCCGCGGCGCTGGCCGCGGCACGCACGGTGACATCGCCAGCAACGTCGATCTGCGCACCGTTGCCGATGGCCGCGCCAACCGTCGGCGCGACGTTGCCGACCGAGCGCGCACCCGCACCGGAGAGCACGCCGCCGGCGGCCGCGAGGGAGCTGACTTGCGCATCCTGCACCGCATCGGCCAGCACCTGCAGCCCGAGCCCGCTGACATCGGCGTCACTCGTCGCCAGGGTCTTGCCACCCGAGAGCGCGCTGGCGCTGACACCGCCCACGCCCAGCACCGCGCCGACCGTGGTGGCCTCGCCGGTGGCACTGACCAGGTGGGCGGCCAACGCCTCGATGCTGACCGCGCCGGTGCCGCCGGCCAGGGCCACGTCGTTGCCGACCAGCACCTGGGTGTCGCCGGCGCTGGTGGCGTTGACCAGCGTGCCGGTGATCGCGCCGCCCAGCCCCCCGGCGGCGGCATCGGCGCGCGCACGCACGTTTTCACTTTGCTGGTTGTGGTATGCGCCGATGCGCATGCCGCTGCCCGCGCTCAGCGTGGTCGTGCCAAGAACCTTGGTGTTGACGTTGGGCGAGGCCTCGGCGCTGGCCTGCATGACGCCGGCGGCCTGACCCAGGCCGAGCGTCAGGCCGGCGCTGTCGGCGCTGGCGTTGGCGCCCGACAGCGCCTCGACGACGATGCGGCCGCTGGCGTTCAGGCCGGCGCGCTGGCCGTCCGTGCCGACCGACGCGTCGACCCGGCCGTTGGCCTGCGCCTGGCTGTGGGCGCCGTTGCCACCGACGGCGCCACCGCCCGAAGCATCGGCCGTGGCGTTGGTCAGCCCGCCGGCCAGCGCGCGCACGGTGATGGTGTCGCTTTGCGCCACGCCGCCGGCCAGCGTGGCCGCGGTGGCGCCGTTGCCCCTGGCGGTGGCAAAGCCTTCACCGACCGACATGCCCAGACCGAGCGACAAGGCCTTGACCTGGGCCTGGGCGTCGCGCGACGCCAGTGCCTGCACGCTGACCGCGCCGCCGGCGCTGAGCTGGCTGCCGGCACCGACGCTGGCGCGGGCGTCCGAATCAATGTCGGCCAGCGCGTCGGTGCCCGAGCCCGAGGCGCCAACGCCGACCGACGGCGCATCGGCGCGCGCACGCACGCGGCGGCCGCTGGCGCTGCTGCCGTTGTGGTTGAGCCGGGTTTCGACCGCGATGTCGCCCCCGGCGGCCAGCACCGCTGCCGCGCCGAAGCCCGCCGCCAGGTCCGAGCCCAGGCTGGCGTGCGCCAGGCTGGCGCCGACCGAGCCCAGGCCGCCGCTGGCGGTCAGCACGTCGGCGGCCAGGCCGAGGTCGCCCAGCGCGCGCGCCTGCACATTGCCGCTGGCCAGGATGCGCGCGTTGTCGCCGACCGTGGCCGCGACATCGGACGTCACGTCAACAAAGGCGAAATTGGCGCTGACCGCCACCAGGCCGCCGCCCACCGCCACGGCGTGGCCGCTGGCGTCCAGCGTGGCGTCGGCCAGCACCGAAAAGCTGCCCACCGCCGCACCGGCTTCACCGATGCGCGCGTTGTCGCCAACGCTGGCGCGGGTGTCGCCACCCAGTTGCAGGCGCGAGAACGAGGCCCCGGGGGCCACCGCGCCGATATTGACCCGGTCGGTGTTGATCGACACGTGGCGGTTCGACAGCGCCGCCACGCCCACTTCGGCGCCGGCCAGCACGCGCGCGCCGGCGCCCAGCGTGGCCGAGGTGGCGCTGCTGTCGTTGAGCACCGCCACCGCGGCGCCCAGGCCAACGAAGCCGGCCTTGCCATCAAGCGCCAGCAGGTCGACGGTTTCGTCCAGCGTGGCATCTACCCGCGCCGCCAAGCCGGCCTGCAGCGTGCCGCCGGCGTAGGCGCTGGCGTTGTCGGCCACCGACCACACGCCCACCGCAGCACCGGCACCGACCACGCCGCCGGCGAACTGGCCGACGTTTTGGTGGATTTGCGCCGATTCAAGCGCCGAGACCGCAATGGCGCCGCCGGCGACGATGTCGGCACCGCCTTGCACGCTGGCCGAGGTACCGGGCGGCGTTGGTGCGGCATTGACGCGGGCCTGGATGGCCGCCGCGGTGGGCACGCCGCGCATCGGGTCGGCGACGCCGGCGCGGGCCGCCTGCGTGCCTTCGCTGACGCGCCGCGCGTTGCTGTTTGCGCCGCCCGAGCCGCCGCCAAACTGTCCCAGCCGATTGGTGACCAAGCCGGCAACCGACTGCGCCTGGCCCGCCGCATCGGCGTCGGCCGCGGCGCCGCTGTCGCCAACCACACTGCTGCGGCTGTTGCCGTTGTTGTCTTGGTAGTTTTTCTCTATTGTTCGGCCGATCGCCCAGACGCTGACCGCGCCGCCCACGCCGACCACCCCGCCGGCACCGCTGACGGTGACGCCGGTGACGTTCTTGACGCCGAGCGCGTTGACCTCGACATCGTTGCGCGCGACCACGCGCGCGCCGGCATCCACCCGCGCGGCGACGTTGTGGTTCAAGCTGCCGACATCGACCGCGCCGGAGACACCGACGAAGCCGCCCGCCGCGCCGACCGCGAAGGTCTTCAGCGTCACCGTGTCGGCGGCGTTGACGTAGACGCTTTGAGCCGCGTTGGCGCCGTCGTTGACGTGGCCGTCGCCGTCGCCGTCGGCACGGTTGATCTGTGCGCCGGCCTCGACCAGCGCCGTGGTGTCGCCGGTCAGCAGCGTCACCGCCACCGCGCCGGCGACGCCGACAAAGCCGCCGGCACCGGTGGCGACGATATGCAACACGTCTTCGGCCGAGCGCGCCTGCACGACCACGCCGTGCGCATCGGCCAGCGCCGGCGTGGCGCCGGCCAGGCTGCCGTTGAACACGCCGCTCAGCGCCGCGCCGTGGCCCAGCGCATCGACCTGCGCCGCGGCGCCGACGCTGGCCCGGGTGTCCTTGTTCAGCATCAACACGCCGACCGAGCCACCGGCGCCGACAACGCCGCCGGCCAGCGCGCCGGAAAGCTCGAAGACACGGGTGTTGTCGACCGCGCTGACCAGCACGTCGCCGCCGGCGGCCACCCGGGCCGCCTCGCCAATGCGTGCCTGGGTGCTGTTGTCCAGATGCAGCACGCCGACCGAGCCACCCACCGCCACCAGGCCGCCCGAAATACCGAAGCCGATCGACGCCACGTCTTCGCTGGCATTGGCTTCGACACGCACATCGTCCTTGGCGTGCACCGCGGCAGCGGCGCCGATTTCGGCGCGCGTGCGGTTGCCGATGACGTTGACGCCGGCCGCCGGCGCCACCGCCACGGTGCCGCCGGCCAGCGTGCCGGCGATCGACAAATGGTGGAAATCGCTGCCCGCGCCGACCCGCACCGCCTGCGCCGCATCGGCCGTGGCGTTGTCGGTGTTGACCCGCGCGCCGTCGCCGATGCGCGCTTCGGTGTTGGCATGGACCACGCCGACACCGGCCGACACCGCAACGCCGACCATGCCGCCGGCCAGGCTGACGGTGAAAGTGTGGATCGCGTCCTGGTTGGTGGCGGTCACCGCGACGCCGCGAAAGCCGGTGTCGGTGTCCAGCCTCAGCGTGCGTGCGCCCTGCAGCGCCGGATCCTGCACCTTGCTGCGGTTGCCGGTGTTGTTCAGGTCCATCGGCGCCAGGTCGGGCGTCTTCACCTTCGCCTGCGCGCGCAGCGCCGAGCGGCTGCCGCCGGTGGCCGCGCTGAAGGTACCGGCACCGCTGATTTCAATGCCCTGCCCCGCCGGCGCGACCGGATCGAACTTTGCCGCCGTGGTATCGACGCCGGCCAACAGGCCGCCGGTATTGACCGTCAATGCGTCGCGCCGGGCGTCGCCGCTGACTTGCGCACCGTTGCCGATGAAGGCCCGGGTGTCCTTGTTGACCACGTTGACACCGGCCGCGGCGCCAATGCCAACCTGGCCCGCGGCCAGCGCGCCGGCAATCTCGTCGATGTTGCTGCGGTCGTTGGCCGACACCACCACCGAGCCCTGCGCGTGTACGTCGCCGGCGCCGGCGCTGGCGCGGCCATCGTCGGGGTCGTCGCCAATGAAGGCCCGCGTGTGCAGGTCGAAGTTGTGCGCGCCGGCATCCAGCGTGACGCCGACTTGCGACGCGCCGACGCCGGCGGCCACCGAGACATTGTCTTCGCTGCTGTCGGCCAGCACCTGCACGTCGCCTTCGACCGCGGCGGTGGCGCCGGAGTCGATGAAGGCATTGGTGCGCTTGTTGTATGTGCCGACGTCGGCCCCGATGCCGACCGCCGCCGTCCCGCTGGCGGCCAGCGAACCGGCCACCGCAATCACCGAGCTGTCGTCGCGTGCGCTCACGCGCAGCCCGGCGGCGCCGGCGGCGGCCCCGTTGTCGGCACTGAGCACGGCGTTGCGGCCGACACTGGCGGTGGTGGTCTCGTCAAGCACGTTGACCGTGGCCGAACCGGCCACCGCCACGTCGCCGGCGCCCGCCACGCCGGCGGCCAGCGCCAGGATGTCCTCGCTGGAATCGGCCTGCACCACGATGCCACTGCCGCCGGCACCGACCTCGGCGCGCTCGCCGAGCGCCGCCCGCACCGCATCGGTATGCACCAGCGTGGTGTTGGACGCGCCGATGCCGGCCGTGCTGGCCGCGCCCACCGCGCCGGCGATCAACGTCGAGCTGAAGTCGCCCTGCGCCTTGACGCCCACCGCGCCACCGGCCTGCACCGAAGTCACCGCACCACTGGCCGCGCCCTCGACCGCCGCCGCGGTGTCGGTGTCGACCACCTGCACCACCGCCGAGCCGGCGATGCCGGCGTCACTGGCCACACCCGCGGTGGCGGCGATGCCCAGCAGGCGGTCGTTCGAGAGCGCCGCCAGCGACAGCGCGCCCGAGGTGCTGGCCTGCACGCCCTGGCCGATGGTGGCGTGTACCGACTGGTCGAGCACTTCGACATCGGCCGCAGCGCCTACGCCCACCGAGTTGGAGCCGGAAATGCCGCCGGCCACGCTGAGCACGTGGTTGTCCTGGCGCGCGCGCATCTGTAGCGCCGCGTTGGCCGCCTTGCCTACATCCACCTCGGCAGCGTGCGCCGCGCCTTCAAGCCTGTGCGCGCTGCCGCTGGCCGGGCGCTTGTCGATGGCCAGGGCGCGGCCGTCGCGGGCGTCGAAGTCGTTGGCGGCGAGCTTGAAGTGGTCGGCGTCGACGCGGATCACGACATAGGTGTCGCCGTCTTCCAGCCCGCCGATGGCCTGGCTGCCGTCGCCCGGGTCCTGGTGGTAGACCACCTCGTCGCCGGTCTGGTAGCCGTGGCCGGCCAGGTTGAAAACTGCGTCACTGAGCAGGCCGCCGGGCGTGACCGCGCTGGCCGGGTCGAAGGCGTGGCTGGGAACGTCGCGGCCAGCCAGCTCGGCCAGCGTGCGACCGCGCTGGGTGTTGACCACCGCCGACGCGGCCACCGCAGCGTTGTCGGTGGCCACCGCCACGCCAGCGGCAAACAGCAGCGTGTCGTTGCGCGTGTCGGCGGCTATGGTCAGCCCCAGGCCGCCCAGGCCGCTGGCGTCGGGGTCGGCAATGCCGCTGCCGCCACCGGCCACTTCCACATCGGCGCGCAGGCCCAGGCCCGACTGCACGTTGCGCCGGGCATTGACGTTGGCCACCGACAGCCCGACGCCCGACGCACCGCCACCGGCGCCGCCGGCAACGATGACGACCCGCGAGTCGTCGTCGGTGTCCAGGTACAGGCTGCCGCCGGCGTCTAGCGTGCCGTCGACATGGGCGCGCACGTCCTCGTCGAGGTTGATCGACGAGGCCGACCCGGCGGCGGCAAAGCCATCGGTCGAGACCGCCAGCGACGCCGCGACCGAGACCACCTCGGACCGGTTGTCGGCCACCACCATGACGTTGCCGCTGGCGGTGACCGTGGCCGCCTCGGCGACCGAGGCGTCGACATCGGTGCCGACGAACACCAGCGCCACGTTGGCGCCGACAGCCAGGTCGTCGCCACCGGCCACCGCCACCGCGCCGGCCACCGGCAGCAAGCGGTTGCGGTTGTCGGCGCGCAGGCTGAGGTCGGTCGCCGTCACCGTGCTGCCGTCGCGCAGCAGCGCAAAAACGTCCTGGTCGATGGCGTTGTAGGTCACGCCACCGGCAATCGCCAGTTCGTCGCTGGCGCCGGCGCCGCTGGCGGCGATGCCGACCAACAGGTTGTCGGTCGTGGCCCCGATCTGCACCGTCGGTGCGTTGACCTTGGCGTTGGCGACATAGGCCAGCGTCGACTGGTTGAGCTGGTTGAACGAGAAGCTGCCGCCAATCGCCTTGGCGTCGCTGCCGAAGGCGAAGGCGCCGGCGCCGGCCACCAGCAGCGGCGTGCTGTGGGCCTGGGCGCTGAGCGCGTGGCCAGCGCTCACGGTGCTTGCGTCGCCAATGAAGACCCGCGTGCGGTCGTCGACCCAGTTAAACCCGATCGAACCCGAAATGCCGAAACCGGCGCTGCCGCCGACGCCGGCCTCGCCGATCGACGGCCGCTGCGTCGGGCCACTGCCGTTGGCGGTTGCACCGGCGTCGGCGTTGCCGCTGCCGTCGGTGGCCACGCCGGCCGAGGCGCCGATGCTCCAGGCCCTGGGCGTCGACCGGGCCTGCAGCGTCACGTCGTGGCCGGCGTTGACCGTACCGGCCACGCCGCCATAGCCTTCAGCCGGCACGGGGTCGCTTGAGTCGCCGATGAAGGCCTGGGTGTCGGCGCGCAAGTCGCTGATGGCCACCCCAATGCCCACCCCTTTGCTGCCGCCTATGGCCACCGCGGGGGCGATGGAGACAAGCGTCGTGTCGGCTTGCGCGGCGACGTTCACATCGTGGCCGGCGTCGACCTGCGCCCGGTCTTCGATGTGCGCGATGGTGCGGCCCTTGACGCGGTTGTAGATCACCGCGCCGTCGACGCCCATGTTCTTGGCGTAGTCACCGGCAAACACCACCGTGGTCAGCTCGTCGTGGCTGGTGGCGCGCACGTCGACGTCACCTCGGCTGCCGCGGCCGGCGCGCACCACGGCCAGGTCGTCGATCGACGCCTCGGCGGTGTTTTGCCCGAAGACCGCCGAGAAAAAGCCGCCGACGCCCTTGGCCGGACCGCTGGCCAGGTTGGTGGCGAAGTTCAGCACCGACGGGTTGCCGGCAAAGTTGACCGTCTCTACTGTGGCGTCGGCGCTGACCCGCACGTCCTGCGCGTCAAGGTCGGTGGCGCCGGTCCACAGCGTGTCGGCGCGCTGGTTGACCAGCGCGCCTTTGGCGATGCCGGCATAGGCGCCGTTGTAGTTGAAGAGCAGGTTGACACCGCCGCCGATGACCGTGCCGCCCGAGTCGGCCGCGCCGCCGGCGTGCACGAAGCTGGTGCCGCTGGCGTCTTCGTCAAGCACCTGGGCGACGATGCCGGGCACCTTGGCGTCGAGCTGCTGCTTCAGCGAGGAAGGCTTGTCCTCGGGCTTGTTGCTGCTCAGCGCGCTGCCATAGGCGTAGGCCGCGCCGATCGCATCAAGCTGGGTCGATTCACCGAAGCCGGCGATCGACAGTGCCAGGTCGAGCGCCTGCACCGGGCTGGTCAGGGTGGCCACCGCATTGATGTCGAGCCGGCCCTTGACGTCGACGCTGGCGTTCCAGGCGATGAAGGCATTGGCCTGGTTGGCGTCGCGGCCATAGGCCGCCGCGCCGCCGATGCTGGTTTCGCCGGCCGGGCGCAGCGAGCCGGCGTTGGCCGAGGCGCTGATCTGGAACGGATCCTGGGCCAGCGCGTGCACGTCCAGCGCACCGGCCACGGTGACAAAGCCCTCATTGCCGATCACCGCCACGGCGTTGTTGTCGGTGGTGGCGAGTGCGACGCCGGCGGCGTAGACCTTGTCGGGCTGGCTGCTTGCGAAACTGACCCGGTTGCTGGCCAGTTCACCGATTTCAAACGCCAGCGGGACCTGGTCGAGCAACCCGGTCAGCGCGTCGAACAGCCCGCCCTTGGCCTGGCCCGACTTGCCGCCGTTGTCCTTCTCGTGCTGCACCGTTGAGCCGCCGCCGACGTTGGCGAACGAGCGCGTGATGTTGACGTCGTTGATCGCCCGCGCATTGACGTCGAAGTCGCCGCGCGTGGTGACCACGCCGGCCACCCGGGCGCTGGCGTGCGACTGGTTGAAGCTCATCGCCAGCGTGGCGCCAATCGAGTCGTCGTCGGACTTCTCGGTGCCGAAACCGGTCACCGCGGCGGTATTACGAAACGCGACATGGTTCTCGGCAAGCACGTCGGCGGTGCCGGCGCTGAGCACCGCGCCGTTGCGAATGTCGGCCAGCGCGTTGGTGTGGGCAATGGCCAGCGAGCCGGCCAGGTTGGTGCTGACGCCCACCGACGGCAAGAAAGTCGTGACCCGCAGGTCGTTGTTGGCCAGCGCGGCCAGGTGCAGCGCATTGGCCGCCAGCAGCGTCGCGCCTTCGCCGACAGTGATGGTGGCGTCGGGCGAACTGCTGCCGTAACTCAGCCCAAAGCCGCTCTTGAGCGTCATGAGGTTGACGCGCGAGGTCGCGGTCGCGTTCAGGCTGAGGTCGTGCGAGGCCTGGATCAACGCACCGGCGCCAAGCGTGACGCGTGCCGAGGCTTCGGCGACCACCGCGATGGCGGTCTGGTTCGACACCGGCAGCGGGTCGGCGGTCTTGGCCGTGCCGACCAGCGCGCTGTCCACGCCCAGGTCCTGGCCCAGGCGGTAGCCCGCCACGCCATCGACCGTTTCCCAGCGGTAGAGCCGGCCTGGCTGCAAGTCGTTGCCGGTGACCAGGTCAAGCCCGGCCTGGGCGTCGACATCGGCCAGCGCCAGCGCCACCGTCGGGCGTACATCGGTGCCGATGTTCTTGCCCGCCGACAGGCCGCCGCTGCCGTTGTTCAGGTACAGCCGATTGACCTGGTCGCGCCGGCCGACCACCACGTCGGCCCGCGTGTCGCCGTCGATGTCGCCCACCGCCACCGAGCTTGCGCCGCCGGCGCTGTCAACCAGCGTGGCATTGCCAAAGGTGCCGGCGGCGAACTGCAGCGTCGAGACGCCGGCGCTGTCGCTGGCCTGCACCAGTTCGAGCGCGGGGTCGGCGTCCAGTTGCGCCAGGGCCAGCGCGCTGCTGCGCTGCGTGGCGCCGCCAAAACTGACCGCGCTAAAGGTACCGCCGCCGTTGTTCAGGTACAGCCGGTTGGGTGCGCCGAGCACGCCGACCACCACATCGCGCGTGCCGCTGGCGTCGACGTCGCCGATGGCCACCGCGCTGGCGACGAAGCTGCCGCCATCGAGGCTGGCGCGCTCGACCAGCCGGCCGCTGGCGCTGTCAAACTCAAAGCGCGCCACACCATCGCCGGCGCTGGCCGCGACGATGTCGAGCGCGCCGTCGCCGTCCAGGTCGGCGGCGGCCAGCGCGGTGGTGCGCGCCGCGCTGCCGAAGTCGACCCCGGCGGCGAACACACCGTGGCCGTCGTTGAGGTAGACCCGGTTGGCGGCACCGCTGTTGCCGGCGACCACGTCCAGGTCCGCGTCGCCATCGACATCGGCCAACACCAGCGCCAGCGTGGCCAGGCTGCTGCTGTCGATCGCCGTCGGGCGTTGCTCGAAGCGGTGGTTGACGTTGCGGTAGACCAAGACGCCGCGTTCGCGCGTGCCGACCACCAGGTCGGGGTCGCCGTCGCCATCCAGGTCGCCCAGCGCCACGGCGCGCGTGGGCGTCGAGAAATCATTGCTGTCGAGCGCCGCCGACTTGGCGGTTTCGGCGCTGGCACCGGCCGCAATGTCATAACCCGTGATGCGGGCGTCCATCGCCAGGTCGATGTCGGCCTCGGTCTCGATCCAGCGGAACTGGTCGATGTTCAGAAAGCTCCACGACCGGTCATAACGCTGGTTGGCAAGCAGCGTGACGTTGCCCGCGCGGTGGCCGTTGTCGGCATGCGCAGTGAGCGTGGCGCGCGCGCCGATGCGGATCGACGAGCCACTGAGCACCAGGTTGCCGGAGTCGCCGGTGGACGCGCCGGCCCAGTGGTCGCCCGCACCGGCAATCTGGCGCACCGAAACCGTGCTGTCATCAGCCACCGTGATGCGCCCGCTGGCATGCACCGTGATGTTGGCCAGGCCGCGTCCACCGATGAAGCCTTCCAGAACCACGTCGCCAGTGACGTGCAGCTCCAGCGCATCGGCGCTGCCGTCGCCATTGCCGACGATGCCCCTGAAGTGCTGGTCGCCGACGAAGCGCAGCGCGTTGGCGCCGGTGGCGTTGCCGTTGACCACCAGGTCGCCGCCGGCGGGCGCGCTCAACACCGGCGCGGCGCGCTGGTAGGCCGGGAAGACGCCGAAATGCAGCGTGCCGCCAAGCGCGCCGGGGGGGTCGGCGCTGGCGGCGTCGCCCAGGTCAGGAAAATCGTCGGCCGGCCGCTGGCCGCCGTTTTCCCAGTCCTCGAACAGCGCCCGGAAGACTGGCCGCAGGGTGGTGCTTTCCCACAACGGGTGGTTGCCGGCGCCGGTCTGGTAGGCAATGTCGCGGAAGGTCTCGGAGACCACCAGGTTGGCGCCGACCAGGCGCACCTGGTAGTGGCCGTGGTAGCCGACCTTGTCCGACTTCAGCGGATCGCCCTTTTCCAGCGCCGCGATCTGCCACTGCGTTCCCGCTGCCAGCGTGCTGGCGAGGTAGCCGGTGCCTACGCTGCGGGCGATCTGGGCGCGGTAGGCGTCTTCCAGCAACAGCCGGTTCAGATGCACGCGCAGCTCGCCGCCGGGGTTCGACAGGCGCAAGTCGTTGGTGCCTTGGTTCAACGTGACGCCGGCAAAGCGCGCCGCGTCGTAGATCGACGGCCCGGCCAGGATGCTGTTCAGGCCCTCGACCAGCGCCTTTTTCAGGGCGGCCTGGCTGGCGTTTTGGTCGTCGATGACCGCCCGTTTCTCCCCCGGAAGCTGGCTGTAGAGGTATTGCGACAGCGGATCGGCGTGTTGCCGCAGCAGGTTGACCAGCGGCAGGTCCGGCTTGACTACTGGTTGGTCGGGAATCCGCGCCAGCAGCGAGGTGTTGTCGGCAAACTCGCTTTCGCGGAAGTACCAGGGCGAGACGCCCTTGGCCGCCAGCGCGTCGAGCAGGTTTTGCGGCAAGGTGTGCGCATCCAACTGCGTGGCCTCGCCGCCCGACACTGCCATGCTCAGTAATTGCCGCGTGCCCTCTTCGTAGTAGACCGCGGCGCCAGGGTCCACATCGCGGTTGCCGACGATGCGTGCGGTGGCCCCGGGCACGTCCACCGGCGCCACGCGCACACGCCCGGCAACCACGAAGGCGCCGGCCTTCTCGCCCGGGCCCAGCGCGGCCTCGGCATTGCCCAATTCCACCGTCACGTTGCCGCCGCTGACCGTGTAGCGGCCCAGCGTGTGCCAGGCCTGGCCACTGACTTCGAAGCTGCTGGCAGCATCTTCGGGGAACACCACCACGTCGCGCGGGACGATGCGCTGGTTGACCACGACCGCCGGCTGGTCGACTCCGGTGTTGACGCGGTACACCGCCTTCGACGCCGGCAGCTGGGTGCCTTCTTCGGTGATGGCCTCGTTGGTCAGCCAGTCGGTCTGCACGTCGTAGGTGCCGTTGGCCAGACCGCTGACGGTCCAGGTGACGGTGTTTTCGCCGCTGCCGGTCTTGATGTACCGGTAGGGCTCGGTCGCACGCGTCTGGCTGTCGGCGCGCCAGGTGTGGTCGCTGTCGATCAGCGTCAACCACAGGTCGCCGTCGAGCGGCGCGGTGTATTTGTCCAGCGCACTCAGGCCGCGGCCAAAGTTGTCGGTCGCACCGGGCAGGGTCGCGGTCAGGATGTCGCCGCCATGCGCGCCGGTCAGCGTCATCGCCGCGAAGTCGTACGGCCGGCCGGCCAGGTTGCTGACCAGCTTGCTCAGCGTCTTCGGCTGCTGGCCGGACACCGGTGCGCGGTTGCCGGCCACCGTTTCCTGCAGCAGCAGCATTTTCGACAGCGACAGCGCATTGGCATAGGCGGCGAACTTGCCCTTGTCGAATTCGGCGTTGGCCTTCAGGTGGCCCTGGGCGGTGGCGTAGAAATCGATCGTCAGCGACTCGCCGCCGTCGAGCAGCACCTTGCGCTGCAGGCCGCTGGGGGTCTGGATCAGGTCTGCGCGGTCCAGCGGCTGCAGGTGGTCGGTGCCGGTGAAGCCCAGGTAACGGTCCAGCTTGGCGTGGTCGGCCGGACGGAACAACTCGAACGTCTTCGGCCCGAACGGCGTGGGAATGGTGATGCTCTTGGCGTCGAGCAGCTCGGTCGGGTGCGCGATCGCCTCGAACACCGCAATGTCGACCTGAAAGCGCTCGTAGACCATCTGCCGAAGCTGCTCCTTCAGGTAGTCGACGATCTGGTCCTTGACCCAGTTGATCAGCGGGTCGAGCGGGTTGGGCACGCCGACCAACAGTTCGCGCGTCGGTGCCAGGAATTTGTCCTCCAGCGCGTCGATGAATTCGCCCAGGCCGGACTTGAGCTCGCCGATCTTGTTGGGCATGCCCAGCATCGGCAGCAGCACCCGGTTGAGCACCGAGTCGTCGCCGTGCCCGTCGGCGTTGGGGTCTTCGATCTGCTGCACCAGGCGGTCGAGCAGGCCGACGCCCTCCTCGACTTCGGCGCGCTTGTCCAGCAGGTCAGGCGCCACCAGGTCGGGTCCGGCGCTGTTGCCCTGCGCGTTTTGCAGGTCGCGCCCGCCTTGCGGGTCGAACAGCGTGCGTGAGACCGCCAGCCCCAGCTCGCCCCAGTGCTGCAGGCCGCGGTCGATGTTGGCGATCCAGTAGTCGAAGTAGGCCGCGGCCGTGCCTCCACCGGCCGAGCCCAGCACACCGGCCAGGTTGAGCAAGGCAGCGTCAGCCGGCATGTCGCCCGCGGCAATCTGGCCAAACAGGGTCTTGAAGGCGTCAACCAGCGTCGAGCCCAGACTCTTCAAATCGGCAAACAATGCGTCGGTGTCAACGTCCTCGCCGTGCAGCAGGCGCTGGCCGGCAGCCAGAATCTGGTCGACCTGGGCCGCAAACGGCTCGTCGATCGCCGGCAGCGCCTGGTCCCAGGGCAGCAGTCCCTCACGCAGGTTGACCAGCGTCTGGCGCAGGTCAAGAAACTTGTCGATCACCAATCCCCGCGACTGCTGGTGCTGCAGCACCTCGATGAAGTTCGAGCCATCGGCGGCGCTGCGCAGGCGCAGGAGGTAGGCGTTGTAGTCGGCCTTGACCTCCCAGGCTTGGCCAGGGCTGATCACCCGCAGCTGGGGCTGGGCACCAAGCAATGCGGCATTGGCGTTGACCAGCAGCGGCACCGCGGGCCGGTTGGCGTCGACCACGCTGGCGGCGTGCTCGCTGGCAAAACGCTGGCGCAGCGCGCTGAGGCTGCCTGCGGTCAGGGTACCGTCGGCCAGATCGGCGATCAGGTCGTTGACCGCCAGCGACGGTGCGACCGAATTCTTCATCGTGAACAGAAACTGCTCGCGGTGACCAGGCAAGTCGGGCAGATCGCGGATCAGGGCGTCGAAGATGAAGGCATGCGGCGCATCGAGTTGGCGCGGGACCGACTCGTCGCCGCTGACATCGCCATCGGGCAGCTTCACACGGTCGTCGCCCAGGCCGTCGTAGCCGGGTGTGGCATCACCGACGTAGCCCTCGGAGATCAGGTGGCGGATGGCGTTGGCGCGGGCGCCGTCTTCCAGCAAGACGTTGCCCACCGACGGGAACACACCGTCAGCAAACTCGTTGATCAGCGTGTGCGCCCACAGGTCGCCGGCGGCGTGGGTGGCAAAGCCGTAGGAAAAGGCCAGGATCTGCAGTTGCTCGGCCGGCGAATAGGGCGAGTTGTCGCCCTGCGCGGCCCAGGCCTTGTCGAGCAGGTGGCTGAGCCACAGCCCGGTGGAGTCGGGGTGGATGACCGACTGGCCCATCACCAGGTCGGGGAAACCGTCGGGACCGACCGCGCCGCCGTAATAAAACGAAGGGTACTGGCGCACCGCCTCGACGATGCGCGGATCGACGTCGTAGGCCACGTTTTCCAGCGTCACCTTGCCGTCGGCAAGCAGGTCGCGCCGCACGTCCACCGCAACCTCGATGTGGGTGTAGGGCTTGAAAGCGAGCGCGGCCAGCGGGTCGTTGGCGCCGTCCATCGCATGCGCGTGCTGCAGCCCCAGCAGGTGCCCGGCCTCGTGCGCAATGACTTCGGTCAGCGTGGTCAGCGCCTGGTCGGCCGAGTTGGATGCAGCCAGCAGGCGGTCGCTGAAGACGAAGGCGTTGTCGCTGTGTACCAGATTGCCGACGTCGACCTGCTCGGCCAGCGCCAGGTAGCTGCCATAGCCGGCAAAGGCGGCACCGTCGCCGCCAACGAAGATGGTCGAGTAGTCGCCGGTGATCGGTCGCTCGGCCGTGAAGTCAACGCCCAGCGGGGCGAACTGGGCGTCCAGCGATGCCAGCAAGGCATCGGCAAACAAGGTGCGCGGTTCTGACAGGCTGGCCGGCAACGCAAACGCGCCGACATCGATCGGGTCGACGGCTACCGGCCCGCGGTAGCTGACCTGCCGCGCACCGTCGAGGTCGACGTAGAACACCTGGCCGGGCACGGCGGCGGGCCGGTTGCCATCGCCAGTGCCAGCGCCCGCCGCGGCCGGGTTCAGTGCGCCCAACCGAGTCTGGGGGCCGTCGTCCCAGGCGGGAATCCGGGCCGCCACCGCGCTGGTGTCGGTGGACAGCTTGAGTTCCTGCGCCTGGGCGGTGATGGCCAGGGTTTCGGCACCAGCCAGTGCCTGCAGCGCCAGCGGTGTGTCCGACAGCAGCAGGCGCGGCTCCAGGCTTTCAAACACCAGCCGCTCGCGCATCGGCGCCACACGGCCACCGGGCGTGGCGGCACCGCGGCGACGGCGCAGGCCCTGCTGAAGTCGGGCGATCCAGCCTTTGCGTGCGGTCATGTCAGCGCTCCCGGTGAAACGTCGCGCAGGCACAAACTGCAACCCCTGCGCAGCAGCTCGGCCACGGCCACACTGCAAGACACAATCATCGGCCGCGATGAGTGCCGTGCCATCCTCCGGCGGGATCACGCCACTCCCTCATATTGGGGGGGGTGGCGCACGAGTCTGTGACGAGCCGTGTCGCGCCGCGCCTGAACGCGGTCATCCCGCGCTGCTGGACACGCACCAGCACGTGCTGGCGGTTAGGCAGCAGCCTGCCACTGACCTTCTGGCGCATGGCGCGCCGCCGCCCACCATGTTCCCGTCTGACCCAGACGGCTCGACCGGAGCCACCTTACGCCTTGACGACGTCCTCGCCACCCACTCCCTGGGAGCGCGTCCGCATGAAGCGCTCGCCCACGGCCACGGCGGCCCAACTGCCGTCGGCCTGCTGAAGCTGCAGCCTGCCGTCCACCGGCAAGCTGGTGATCTCTACCTGCAGCGTTCCCGGCTTGGCGTCGGCACCCGCCACCGCAAACTGCGCCCAGGTCAGGGCCAACGCCGTGTCTTCCACGCCCTGGGCCTGGCCGCCGGCGGCGGTGGGCGCCTGGGCCACGGACCAACCAGAACCCTTCATGTCCGGATCTTTCGCGTTGTTTCCCCTGTCCTCTTGCGAATCTCGTCCGGCCCGATGCGCACCAGCGCATCGTCAGAGAAGGCCGAGAACGCGTTGTAGGCCTGGTCCGCCAGGTTGTTGCGGTCGGCCAGGAACAGCACGTGCGGGCGCCTGCTGGGCGCCGTGCCGCCGCGCCAGTCGGCCAGGTTCCAGCGGCTCTGGAACAGCTTCCAGGCGAGCTGCAAAGCGATGAAGGTCTTGCCGGTCCCGGTGGCCAGGGTCAACAGGATGCGCAGGCTGGGCAACTTCGGGCCAGCGGCGATGTCTTCGAGCACGCGCGAGACGGCGATGTCCTGGTAGTAGCGGCCTTGCCAGGTGCCGCCCTTGTCCTCGAACGGGATGGCCGCGAAGCGCTCGCGCCAGGTGGCGGAGGCCGGGTCGGCGTCGGCATAGGTCATCGCCCACAGCTCGCCCGGGCTGGGGTAGCAGGCTACGTCGCCTTCGGTGCCGGTGGTCATTTCGACGCCGTAGATGGCTTGCCCGTTCGTGCTGTACGTGAAGCGCACAGCCAGCTTGGCGGCGTACTTCTTGGCCTCGATCGCCGCCAGCTTGGTGTTGCGGTAGATCATCCCGTAGTCGGCGATGCCGGCCTGGGTGCGCTGCCCCCTGCCCTGCAGCCGACCCGGTGCAATCACCTCGCGACGCACCCGGCTGCCGTCGACCACACCCCAACCGGCTGCCTTGAGCGCAGGGTCGATATGCTCGGCGCGGGTCTCGGCCTCGTCCATGGTCAGTGTTCTGCCGATCCTGGCGAGCTGGGCCCAGGGTCGGTGAAGTACAGCTCGACCAGGGCCGTCGTCCAGGTGGCGACGCCGGTGCCGAAGAAGTCGCGGTCTTCGGTCCAGATGGGGCAGTTCAGCAACAGAGCGCAGGCCAGCACGGGCCAGTCATGCGGATCGCGCTGGCCGATCCGCACCAGCGCAGGCTCGCACATTGGCTCGTAGCTGCTGGCCGGCACCGGCGTGACGATGGCCGTCACGGCGTCGAGCTCGTCCAGCGCGGCGGCCTCGCCGGTACCGTCATCGCCACGTGCGCGCAGGATCGTGGGCAGGTGCTTGCGAGCCTCTTCAAATGCGGTGTCAGGGGCCAGGAAGTCGATCGTGGCGGCGTGCGCTGCCAGCAGGGCCGGCACTTTCTCGCCGAGGACAAAACGGATCAGGATGTTCGCGTCCAGGACGATTGGGCGAGCCGACTTTCACTGGCGTCACTTGCCGCTGCGGCTGGGCAGCGGCCGGCCGCGCCGCAGCGCGTCGAAGTCGGCGACCATTTCCTCGACTTCGTCCTCGGTGAGCGGCATGGCCTTGCGGAAGTTGGCCGCTGCGGTCTGCAGGCGCTGCACGTCTTCGGCGCTGGGCCCGCGCAGTGGCACGAACAAGCCTACGGCCTGACCATGGCGGGTGACGGTGACCGGCGTGTCGGCATCGATGTACTCGGCCAGCGCGGCCCGGAACTCGCGGATGCCGACGCTGGGGGTTTGTGTACCGGGGATCTTCATGGGGTGTCCTTCAGGGCCGGAACGCCCAGGGTTCACATTCTGGCAAATGTGTACACAAATCCCAAACGTCGGCCCGGCGTCACAGCGTCACGACAGGCCGCCGGTGAAGGCCTGGTGCAGCAGGGAGTGCTTCAGTTCGTCGAGATCGAACGGTTGCTTCGTAATGCGGCGTGGTATCATGTGGTCCTTCATGAAGGTATCATCTGCCACCATTCGCCAGCCATGTCGCTTGTCACGCCACCGCAAATCGGTTCTGTCCTGAATCTACCCGCTGGTCCGATGTCGCTGGCCGACCTCGATCGTCGAGTTTCGAGCGGGCTGCCGAAGTCCGCTTTGCAAGCAGCGGTACGGGCGGCAACGACATCCGCTTCTGCCGCGCGCGAGTTGTTGTTCCGCGTAGTTCCAGAGGCATCTTTCAAGCGCCGGCGCACCACGCTGACGCCTGAAGAATCTGCCAGAGCTGAACGCCTCGCCCGTGTGGTCGCCACGGCCAGGTATGTCTGGGGGTCCGATGCCGACGCTCAAGCGTTCTTGAATGCGCCGCACCCCATGCTTGACGGCGAATCCCCTCTGGAAGTTGCATTGACCGAGGTTGGCGCACGACGCGTCGAAGCGCTGCTGGGACGGCTCTTCTACGGCGTCGCCGCATGATGCGGCTTTTTCGGATAGCCGACAGTCGCCACACGATATGGGATGGAACCGGCGCGGCGCTCTTTGGAGGTCGCTGGAACAGCCCGGGCACACCTTGCATCTACTGTGCTTGTTCGTTCGCGGGCGCCATGCTGGAGACGCTTGCCCACGCCGGCATCAGCAAGCTGCCAACTACCCAAACCTACGTCGTGGCCGATGTCCCGGATGACGTCAGCATCGAACGCCTAGACGAACTATCCCTTCCTCTTGGATGGTCTGCGGACAATCTGAGTGTCACCCAGCAGTTCGGCGACGACTGGCTGCGCAGCCAGCGATCCGCCATCCTGCTCGTGCCGTCTGTCGTCGCTCGGCTCGAAACCAACGCGATAGTCAACCCAGCGCATCCACAAGCAGCTCTACTGCATGTATCCCGCCCGGCTGACGTGGTGTGGGACCGCAGGTTGTTTGGCGGCGGCAAGTCGGGATTGGCATAGGACGCGGCTCGACTTCCGACCAAGGGCGTCTGAGCTTTTGTCAAGCAAGCCCAGCGCCGGCCCCACCGGTCAAGCCGCAACCGGCCAACTGATTCGCCAGCCAGCCGCAGTGGCCCTCACCCTGCCCGGTCCGACGCCAGATTGGCAAACCGCGCCAGCCGGTTCTGGAACACCAGCTTGATGGTTCCGACCGGCCCGTTGCGCTGCTTGGCGATGATGAATTCGGCGACGCCGGGCTCGCGGCTGTCCTTGTTGTAGTAGTCGTCGCGGTAGATGAACATGATCAGGTCGGCGTCCTGCTCGATGGCGCCCGATTCGCGCAGGTCGCTCATGATCGGCCGCTTGTCGTTGCGGCTTTCAACGGTGCGGTTCAACTGCGACAGCGCCACCACCGGGCAGTGCAATTCCTTGGCCAGGGCCTTCAGGCTGCGGGTGATTTCGCTCAGTTCGGTGGCCCGGTTTTCGCCCGGCTTGCCGGCGCTGGTCATCAGTTGCAGGTAGTCGACGATGACCAGCCCCAGCTTGCCGCCGGCGCGGCGCGCGGTGCGCCGGGCGCGGGCACGCAGCTCGACCGGGTTGAGCGCCGGTGTGTCGTCGACGTAGCACTTCACGCGCGACAGCCGCTCGGCGGCCTCGCTGACGCGCGACCAGTCGTCGTCGTCCAGCGCGCCGGTGCGCATCTTGGTCTGGTCTATTCGCCCGGTGGCGCCAAACATGCGCAGCGCAATCTGGTCGGCCGACATTTCCATCGAAAAAATCATCACCGGCAGCCCGCCGACCACGCTGGCGTGCTCGGCCATGTTCAGCGCCGCGGCGGTCTTGCCCATCGATGGACGGGCCGCCAGCACCACCAGGTCGCCGGGCTGGAAACCGGTGGTCAGGTGGTCCAGGTCAACAAAGCCGGTGGCGACGCCGGAGACGAACTGCGGGCCGTTGTCGGCCAGCGTCGACAGCCTGTCGATGACCCGCGCGGTCAGCGCATCCAGCGAGGCAATCTCGGCGCCGCGGCGCTGGTGGTCCTCGCCGATTTTCAGGATGCGGCCTTCGGCTTCGTCGAGCACCGCGGTCGCCGGCCGGCCCTTGGGATCAAAGGCGGTCGAGCCGATGTTGTCGACGGCCTCGATCAGCCGGCGAAACACCGCCCGCTCGCGGACGATCTCGGCATAGCGCCGGATGTTCGACGCGCCGGGAACGCTTTGCGCCAGGCTGTTGAGGTAGGCCAGGCCGCCGACATCCTGGCCCAGTGCGGTGATGCGCTCATGCACGGTCACCACATCGGCCGGCTTGCCCTGGTTGATCAGCCAGGCCACCGCGTTCAGGATGGCGCGGTGCGGCCAGGCGTAGAAATCGGCCTCGCCGATTTCGTCGGCAATGCGGTCCCAGGCCAGGTTGTCCAGCAGCAGCCCGCCGAGAACGCTTTGCTCGGCCTCGATCGAATGCGGCGGAATGCGCAGCCGCTCGCAGTCGGCGTCAGGGTTCGTCATCGTTTGGCCATCCCCAGGCATTGCTGTACCCACTGTGCCGAAGCGCCCTGCCCGGCCACTTGCTCGGCAATCCAGCCGGCGACCTCGGCTTCATGCCCGACCATCGCCGCGGCAGCCAGCACGGGGGCGAAGCTGAGCTCGCGCGCGAAGCCCTGGTGCCCTTGGGGGTCGATCGACGCCTTGCCGTCGCGTGCCGCCAAGACCGGTACCGCGCTCTGGTAGCTGAGGCTCTGGCGGGTTATGCGCGGTCCTGCTTAGCACGGCGGCGGCGCAGCGCCAGCGCCAGGCCAGCCACACCGCCGGCCATCAGCGCAAGCGCCGGGGGCTCGGGCACCGCGGTGACGGCCAGCGACGCGGTCGCCGCGTCCTGGCCGCCGGAGACGAGGTCGATGGCGAAGCCGCCACCGGCGCCGGCCGCGCCGATTCCCGCCAGCAGCGTGAACGACGCCGACGCCGCGTACAGCCCTTCGGCCGCCGGCGGTCCGGGGTCGTCGCCCAGTGCCGGGTCGCCGATGCGGTAGACCAGCGCGACCAGGTCACCAGGGCCGAGGGTGAAGGCGCCGACGTTCGCGCCGCCGCCATAGGAGGCCTGGAAGGTCGCGATCTCGCCGTCGGCGCTGCTGAGCCAGCCGTCGCCGTTGAGGTCGGTGCCCGCGAAGCTGCCGCCGAGCAAGCCGCCGCCGTCGAAGCCCGACTGCTGCAGCGACCACTGCGTGGCCGCCGCCGGCAGCCACAGGGCGGCCAGCAGCGCGAGGGTGATGCGGGCCGGGGTTCGTCGAGGTGTCATGCAGGTACTCCGAAAGTCAGCAAAAGAGACAAGGTTAGCGTTCGCGCATCGCGCGCTGCAGCTGGTCGCGCAGTGGTTTGAACAGGAAACTGAGCACCGAGCGGTCCCCGGTGCGCAGGTACACCTCCACCGGCATACCGGGCACAACGGCGTGGCGCGACTTCAGGCGCGCCAGGTCGTCGGGTGCCAGTCGCAGTTCCACGCGGTAGAAGGTCGCGCCCGTGCGCTCGTCGACGACGCTTGTCGGTGAGATGGTGTGCACGCGCGCCGGCAGCTCCGGCGTCTCGTCGCGGCTGAAGGCGGGGAAGCGCACCGTCGCGGGCTGGTCACGCGAGAGCTGGTCGATGAAGTGCGGTTCCACGCCGGCGTCCACCACCTGCCCGCTGTCGGCAGAGACAATCTGCATCAGCACCGCGCCCGGCGCGATGACGCCGCCCACGGTGACGACGTTGAGTTCGTGCACGACGCCGGACTCGGGGGCGCGGATCTCCACGCGGCGGAGCTGCTCCATCGTGGCGCGGTACTGCTGGGCGACGTCGCTGGTCTCGGCCGAGACCTGTCGCAGCTCGGACAGCACGTTCTCCTGGAACTCGCGCTCGCCCTGCAGCACGCCGATGCGCGTCTCATCGACGCTGTTGGCCAAGCGCCCGAGTTCGGCGCGGTGCTCCGCTACCTGGCCTGCCAGCGCAGCCATTTCACGCTCGAGTGACAGGATGCGGGTGGCCGGGACGTAGCCTCCCTTCTGCAAGTCACGCAGGCCGGTGAGCTCGCCCTCGATGGACTGCATCTGCTCCGTCTTGGCAGCGATCTGCCCGCGCGTGCCCACGATCTGGTTCTGGATCTGTTTGACTTTCTCATTGCGCTGCGAGCCCTGGCCCTTTTGCGCGTCACGGCGCACCGCGAACAGCTTGCGCTGCACCTCTCGCTGCAGCGGCGCTGGCGCGGCTTCTGGCAGGCCTGTGACGGCGGCAGCATTCCAGTCGATGGCCGGCTTGCCGTCGCGCTCTGCCTCCAGGCGGGTGCGCCGCGCCAAGCCTTCACGCAGGCGGTTGAGCTGGATCTCGGCGTTGGCGCGCAGCGTGGTCTCGTCCAGCCGCACCAGAAGGTCGCCCTGCTTCACCTCGCTGCCGTTGCGCACGTGGATCTCGCGCACGATGCCGCCGTCCAGGTGCTGCACGGCCTTGGGCCTGCCCTGCACGGCGAGTGTGCCGTTGGCCACCACGGCGCCGGCAATGTCTACCAGCGCTGCGCTTCCGAAGAGCCCGAGCACCAGCACCGCCGCAGCGACGGCCCCGCCGAGCACCGGCCCGCGCAGGCCGGTGCGCGGCGGCAGGGCCGCCGGCTGCGGCTGCGGCGCCGGGGCGGCGAGGTGAAGCGTTCGATTCATGCTGAGGCCACCCGCGTCACGGTGCGCAGGATCTCCGCCTTGGTCCCGAAGGCGGTCTGGCGGCCGCCGTCGAGCATGAGAATCTGGTCGACCGCGGCGATGGCACTCGGCCGGTGCGCCATCACCACCACCGTGGAGCCGCCCTCGCGCAGCGAGCGGATGGCCTGCGTGAGGCGTTCGTCGCCTTCGGCGTCGAGGTGGGCGTTGGGCTCGTCCAGCACCACCAGCGCGGGGCGGCGGAAGAGCGCGCGCGCCAGCCCCAGGCGCTGCAGCTGCCCCCCCGACAGCACGGTGCCGCCGCTGCCCACGCGCGTGGCGTAGCCCTCGGGCAGCGCGAGCACCAGTTCGTGCACGCCGGCCAGGCGCGCGGCGGCGATGACCTCTTCGTCGGTGGCCGTGGGGTCGAAGCGGGCGATGTTGTCGCGCAAGCTGCCCGCCAGCAGCTCCACCTGCTGCGGGAGGTAGCCGACGTGGCGGCCGACCTGCGCCGGATCCCACTGCTCGAAAGTGGCGCCGTCGAGGCGCACGCTGCCGGCGTCGGGCAGCCAGACGCCGGTGAGCAGCCGCGCCAGCGACGTCTTGCCGCAGGCGCTGGGCCCGATGACGCCCAACCCGGCACCCGGCTGCAACTCGAAGTTCAGGCCGTCCAGGATGGGCCGCCGGTTCTCGCCGGGACGCGCCAGCGGCGAGCGCTTGAGCAACCCCTGCACCTGCACCAGGCCCGCCGGCGCCGGCAGCTGCATGGGGGGCGAGGTGTCGCGCGCCGTGAGCTGCAGGTGCGCATGCAGCCGCTTCAGCGCCTGGCGCGCACGGCCGATGGAACGCCAGCCGCTGATGAGCTGGTCCACCGGCGCCAGCGCACGCCCGGCGATGATGGACGCGGCGACGATGGAGCCGGGCGACACCTGCTGGCGGATGGCCAGGTACGCGCCCAACGCCAGGATGGCCGACTGCAGCGCCATGCGAAAGGCGCGCGACAGCGCCGACAGCCATTCCACGCGCTCCGACGAGCGCTGCCCGGCCGCCGCCGCGCGGTCGTGCAGCCGGCGCCAGTGCGCCACTGCATGGCGCGCCATGCCCATGGCGCCCAGGGCCTCCGTGTTGCGCTGGCACTGCTCGGCGAACTGCGCGTCGCGGTGCTCGGCGGCGGCGGCCTCGGCCTGCGGGCGGCGCGTGAGCACTTCGGTCAGCACCGCGATGGCCACCGCAACGGCGGCGCCGCCCAGCGCCAGCGCGCCCAGGCTCCAGTGCATGCCGAAGACGAGCAGCAGGTACAGCGGCATCCAGGGCAGGTCCATCAGCGCGGTGGCCACCGGCGTGGTCATGTAGCCGCGCAGCACCGCCACCTCGCCCAGCGGGCGCGCCGCCGCGCTGGCCGGCGCCGCGCCGGCAGCCAGCCAGCGCGCGAACGCGGGTTCTCCCAGGCGCGCGTCCAGCCCGTGCGCCAGGCGCGACAGCACGCGCGCGCGCACCGCGTCGAAGAGCCCGAGGAAGGCGTACAGCACCGCCGCAAAGCCGGCCAGCGCCATCAGCGTGGGCACGGACCGGCTGGTGAGCACACGGTCGTAGACCTGCAGCATGAACAGCGGCCCGGTCAACACCAGCAGGTTGACCAGGCTGCCGAACGCGAACGCCGCTGCCAGGCCGGCCCGCATGGGGCGCAGCGCCTGCGACAGCGGGTCTGGCGGGGGGGCGGCAGTCATCCGAAGGTGAACCAGTCCTGCTGGACCGAAGGCAGCGTGGCACCGCGCACCAGCAGCGAGTCGCCCTGGCCGAAATCGAACAGCACGCCGGCGTCGGTCTGGTGCGCATACTGCATGACGTCGTCGAAGCCGGCCACCCCCGGAACGTGCAGGTCCAGCCGGTCGAAGCCGCCGGCGGTGTTGCGCGTGAAGTCGTGCGCCACGTCGGCACCGCCGCCGCGGCGGAAGACGAAGGTGTCGTTACCCCAGCCGCCGAACAGCTGGTCGGCGCTTCGCCCACCCTCCAAGCGGTCGTTGCCGACGCCGCCGCTGAGCGTGTCTTCGCCGTCGCCGCCGTCCAGCGTGTCGTCGCCGGCCATGCCGTTGAGCACGTCGTTGCCGCGCCCGCCGGCCAGGCGGTCGCTGCGCAGGCCACCGGTGACCGTGTCGTTGCCGGAGCCGCCGTAGATGGCGCTGGCGACGAGCGCGGGCGCGGCGATCGTGTCGGCACCGGCCGAGCCCTGGCGCCAGCCGGCGTACGGGTCGGTCACGTCCAGCGCCACCGTTGCCTGCGCGCTGGAGTTGCCATCGCTCACGGTGTAGCGGAACTGGTCGCTGCCGACGTAGCCGTCGTCGGGCACGTAGGCGAAGCGGCCGTCGGGCGCGGTGGCCAGGCTGCCGTGGCGCGGGCCTTCGGCGGCCAGGATGAGCAGCGCGTCGCCGTCGGCGTCGCCGTCGTTGGCCAGCAGCTGCGCGGGGTCGATGGCCACGCGGTCGTCACGCGCCACCGCGATGGGGCCGTCGTCGGCGGGCGCGGGCGCATCGTTCACCGGCCGCACGTCCACCGCGACGCTGGCGCTGGACGTGGCGCCCGCGAGGTCGGCGATGGTGTAGACGAACGACGCCGCGCCGTGGAAGTCGGCATCGGGGGTGAAGACCGCGTTGCCCTGGCCGTCCAGCGCCACGCTGCCGTGCACCGCGTCGTGCACCGCCACGACCTGGAACGGGCCGTGGTCAACGTCGAAGTCGTTGCCCACCAGTTGCAGCACCGGCAGCGTGAGCACCGTGTCTTCGGCAGTGGTGGCTTCATCGTCGGCGGCGGTGGGCGCGTCGTTCACCGGCGTGATGGTGAGAGTAACCGGGCGCACGACCTCGATCGTCCCGTCGAAAGCCGCGATCTCCAGTGACACGCTGCCGTTGACATCGGCCGGCGGCTGGCCGGACAGGGTACGGGTCGCCCGGTCGTAGCTGAGCCACGCCGGCAGCGCCGCGCCACCTGTGCCGCGCACCTCGACCAGCGTCACGTCGCCGTCTACATCGCTCACCAGCGCGGACGGCAGGGTCATGGTGAAAGGCTGGTCCTCCGCGCCGATCATCAGCGGTATGTCGCCCACCGCCGGCGCGTCGTTGCGCGACGCGACAGTCACCGTCACATGGCCGACCGTCGCGACGCCGCCCGAATCCTTCAGCTCGTAATCGAACCCGGCGACGCCGTGGAAATCGGCGGTCGGCGTTACCACGATCTGGCCGTCGCCGGTCAGCCGCGCGGTCAGGTCCTGGACACCCAAAATGCGGGTCAGCTGGATACCCTGCCGATCAACATCGTAGTCGTTGTCGGTCAGCGCGGTGGTGAAGATGGTGAGCGCCTCGTCCTCGCCCGTCTCCAGCATGTCGGCGACCGCGACCGGCGCGTCGCTCAACGGCAGAACCTCGATGGACACCGTCGTCGGCACCGCAAAGCCGGTCTCGTTGGTGAGCGAATAGTGCAGCACCAGCGTGCCGAAGAAGTCGGCGTCCGGCGTCACTCGATAGGAACCATTGGCCAGCGCGGTCACGCCTCGCCCGGTCAGGCCAAGGAAGGTGACGGTCGATCCCAGCGGGATGTCGTCGTTGGCCAGCAGCGCCGCCGGATCGATGTCGATGGAGGAATCCTCCAGCATCTCGAACCCGGCGTCCGAGACGGGGACCGGCACGTCGAACTGCGGGAAGACGAGGACCGAGACATAGCCGGTGCTGGTCGCGCCACGCGCGTCGGTGGTGCGATAGTGGAAGCCGCCGTCGCCGAAATAGCCGCGCCGGCCCAGGAACACCGCGGTGTCGCCGTCCTGCGTGACGGTGCCGTTGTCGCCGTCGAACACCTCGACGATGCGGAAACTGTCGCCCTCGACATCGCGGTCGTTGAACAGCATGTCGGCGAAGCGGATGACCAGCGGCGTGTCCTGATCGCCGAAGAAGGGGCCGTCCGGATTGGCGATCGGCGCGTCGTTGACCGCGGCGATGTCGAAGGTGACGGTGCCGTGCCCGGTCAGCCGGGCGTCGCTGATCGCATAGCTGAAGCTGCGCGGACCGCTGATGTTCTCGTTGGGGACGAACTGATAGCGGCCGTTGGGAAGTTCAATGACGCGTGCATCGTCAATCGATGACTGGATCGATACGAAGCTGATCGCGTCGCCGTCGCTGTCAACATCGTTGCGCAGCAGGTCGGCGATGGTGAATTCAAAGGGCACGTCCTCGACGGTCGCGAACACGTCGGTGGTCGCGGTCGGCCGGTGGTTGGTGCTGACCACGGTCACGTCGGCGAGACCTAGGCTAGGCCCCTGCACATCGTCGGCAACGACATAGCGGAAGCTCGCCGGCCCCTCGTAATTTGGTGTCGGGGTAAAGCGTATCGTTGCGCCGTCGAAGCTGACGATGCCGTTCACCGCATCCTGCACGCCGACGAAGCGGAACGGGTCGCCGTCGACGTCATAGTCGTTGGCGAGCAGCAGCGCCGGATCGACGAGAAGCACGCCGTCCTCCGCCACGCTCAGCCGGTCGGTCACCGCCACCGGTGGATCGAGCAGCGACTGAACCTCAAGTCCGAGCACGCCCTGAACGCTGCCCTCGCGGCCGTCGCTCAGCGTATAGGCGAGCGTGTCCGTGCCGGCATAGGATGGGTCCGGGCGATAGGTCAGCGTGGCGCCCGCATTGCCGTCGAGATGCAGGGTCTGCGTCGCCGATCGGACGGTCGTGCCGTCGCTGGTGACCAAGCGCACTGCAAGGTCGTCAAGCGTGGCGAGCGGCACGGTCGCGCGGATCGCACCGGTCGCGGCATCCACCGCCATCCAGCCCGGCAGCGCCGCGCCGTCGGCCAGCGTCGCCGACCAGCTTGCGCCCGGCACCGGAACCAGACCGACGGGCGCCGCGACGGTGACGGAGGCGAGGTCTACCTGGATACTGCCGTGCGCGGGCGCGCCGATCGCGGTCACCCGCAGCGTGTCGCCGTCGTCGTCGCGGTCGTTGTCGATCAGGCTCGTGATTGCGACGGTGACCAGGCCGTTCTCGAACAGGGCGACGTCGTCGCGATTGGCGATCGGCTTCTCGCGGGTCGGGTTGACGTTGAAGACGATGATCGCCGGTTCTGCCGACACAGCGCCCTTCTCGTCGTTGGCCGTATAGGTAAAGGCGATTGACCCGTTGAATTCGGGCGGCGTGGTGACGTCGATGCGCTCGGGCAGATCGGCGACGCCCAGGCCGTTGCCATCCTCGACGGTGAAGGTCCGGTCGACCACCGCTTCGGTGATGACCGCCATCGCGGGAAGGCCGTTGCCGGCGGTGACATCGATGCGCACGGGGACCGCGCCGACATAGCGCGACGGCGGCGCGCCGGCAAAGCTGAGCGTCGCCGCGTCGAAGGCGAGCCAGCTGTCCAGCGGCGCGCCGCTCTCGCGCCGGGCATTGAGCGACGCCGCATCCGACAGGTCGAGGCCGAACACGCCCTGCGCTTCGAGCAGCGGATCGCCGGCGAGGATCGCGTTGATCGCCGGATCGAGCGGCTGGCCGGGATCGATCACGAATTCCAGCGTGAAGCCGCGCTCGGTCGACCGATAGACGTCCTCGGGCAAGGCCGGCCGGTCGTCGGGGGTGAAGACGATCTGCACCCGCACCGGGTCGGCGTCCGCATCGGGCTCAAAGCCGGTGTAGGACAGGGAACGGCTGACGGCATCGAAGCGCAGCCATTCGGGCAGCGGCCGTCCACCGATCACTGACGCGGCAAAGCTGCCGTCGGCGATGGCGAATTCGGCGACATGATCGGCGTTGGCGTCCAGCGTCCAGCTATACGGCTGGCGGATCGTGAAATCGCCCAGCACGGCCTCGGCGACCGAAATGCCGAGCACCAGGTCCGCGCTGCTCGCCGGTCCGAATTCGAAGCGGAACGCGTGCACCGCGGCGTTCGACGGATCGGTGACGAAGACGGCGACCGGATAAGGTTCGCCGCGGCCCGCCGGGAAGGTGCCGGAGAAGGTCATCGTGGCGGCGTCGAACGCCAGCCATTCGGGCAGCGGGCGGTTGTTCGCCTGCTTCGCCTCGACCGTGTAACCGGGCGACAGGAATTTATGCTCGAGCTGGCCGAGCAGCACCGTGTCATCGAAGAAGATCACGTCGCCGTCGACATCGCGGTCGTTGCCGAACGCCTCGCCCGGGATGACATATTGCGGGCCGTCTTCCAGCCCTGAGACGATGTCGTTGCGCAGTTCGGGTGCGTGATTGCGCGGCAGGACGGTGATGAAGGCAGTCGCGCTGTCGGTGCCACCGCGGCCGTCGCTGATGTAGTAGTCGAAGCTCGACTGGCCGTTGTAGTTTGGCCGCACCGCGAACTCGATCATCCCGTCGGCGTTGACGCGGACCTTGCCGTTTTCGGCGAAGCGGTAGACGCCAGTGAAGGTCAGCGGATCATTGTCTGGATCGGTGTCGTTGGCCAGCAGCACCGCGGGATCGATCGTGATGACCTCGTCCTGCAACGCGCGCAGGCCGTAATCGTTGATCGCATCGGGCGGCAGGTTCTGCGGGCGGACGGCAATCGGGAACTGCAACGTCGCCTCAGCACCGCGCGCGTCGATCACGTCGAAGGCGATCGACGCATTACCCAGCGACTGGGGCGTGTAGGCGATCCGGCCGGTCGCGGCATCGAACACTTCGACGCCGTTGGTCGTGGCATTGCCGTCAGCGCCGATGTGCAGGCCGACGAAGGAGAAGGCGTCGCCTTCGATATCGTAGACCTTGGCCATCAGCTGGTTGACGGTGAAGACCGTGGTCTCCTCCAGCTTGGCGGATGCCCGGCCGTCGCGGATGCGCGGCGCGTCGTTGACCGGGGTGAAATAGATTTCGACGTTCGCGGTCGCCTGCGCCCCGTCGTTATCGGCCAGGACGTAGGTGAATCCGGCGAACCCGAAGTAATCGGGCCGCCCGAGCAGCTCGATATATTTGCCGTCGAAGCGCCACGTCGCGTCGGTCGCCTCGCCGTCGTACTCCGGGTTCTTGTAGGGGCGCAGCGGCTGGCCGTTGCTGCCGATCAGCGGCCGCAGTTCGACGATGTGCAGCCCCTCCTGCACCGCGTCGCCGTCGACGTCGTAATCGTTGGCGAGCAGATTCTCGATGCGGATTCTTAGCGGCTCGTCCTCGATCCCATAGACCAGCGGATCGTCGTTCGCGACCGGCGCGTCGTTAACCGGTGCGATGTTCACCTCGACCCGTGCGGTCGATTCACGGTCGGTGGCATCGCGCACCGTATAGGTGAAGAAGGCGTCGCCATTGTGATCCTGCGCGCCGAGGAAGGCGATTTGGCCCTGCTCGTTGATCGAGACGGTGCCGAAGCTGGCGTTCTGCACCGATACCAGGGTCAGGCCCTGCACCGCTGGGTCGGCGTCGTTGCGGATGAGTTCCGCCGGGTCGATGATCGCGGTCTCGTCCTCGATTCCGAAACGGTAGATGTCGTCTGCCGCGTTGAACCGGCCGAGCGCGAGGCGCGTTTGGATCGTTGCGCGGTCCCACACCGTGCCGTCGGTGAACACGATCTCCTCGATCCCCGTCACCTGCCCCAGGAAGTGATTGGTGACGGTGACCGTATCGATCAGATAGCCGTCGTCACGCTCCAGCTCGACGAACAGGTCGTCGCCGACGCGCAGCACCGACACGTCCTTGGGCGCAATGCCGGCACCGAACACCAGCCGGTCGATGTCGCTGGCGTTACCCTGCTCGGTCAGGACATCCTCGGCGCTGTCAAAGCCGAACAGGTAGCTGTCGGAGCCCGCGCCGCCGCGCAGCAGATCGTCGCCGAACCCGCCGTCGAACACGTCGGCGCCAGCGCTACCGATGAAGGTGTCGGCAAAATTGGAGCCGATCACCCTCTCGATCGAGGACAGCTGATCACCCGCGGCCTCGCCCGCCAGGCCGCGGCCCTGCGCGAGGTCGACCGTGACGCCCTCGTCGGCTTGCGAGTAATCTGCGGTGTCGAAGCCGTCGCGCCCGTCGATCACGTCGGCACCGCGGCTGCCGCGGAAGCGGTTGTCGCCGGCATCGCCCAGCAGCACGTCGTCGTGATAGCTTGCCTGGACGATCTCGATGCCGTCAAACGTGTCGCCGGCAGCATCTCCGCCCGCGGCAGTATGCGCGGCGAGGTCGATCGCGATGCCGGCCGCGGACAGCGTGTAATCGGCGATATCAACGCCGTCGCCGCCGTACAGCGCATCGGCGCCGCGTCCGCCGGAGAGCAGGTCGTCGCCGGCATTGCCGATCAGCACGTCGTCGCCACGCCCGCCCGCCAGCGCGTTGGCCGCGCCGTCGCCCTCCAGACGATCGACCAGGTCCGATCCGACGAGGTTCTCGATGCCGTCGAGCGTATCGCCCGCCGCCCAGCCGCCCGCCGCGGTATCGGCTGCAAGTGAGATGACAACGCCGGCATCGGACGATGCGTAGCTCGCGGTGTCGCTGCCCAGCCCGCCGTCGATCCGGTCGCCACCGGCGCCGCCGTCGATCGTATCGTCGCCGTCGCCGCCGTAGAGCGCGTCGCTGCCGCCGCGGCCCTCGAGCAGGTCACGGCCGGCCATGCCCGCGAGCCGGTTGTCGCGATCGTCGCCGCCGAGTGTGTCGGCAAACGCCGTGCCCTCCAGCGCCTCGATGTCGCGGTAGACGTCGCCCTCGGCATAGCCGCCCTGGCCGATCAGCGTCGACAGATCGGCGCGCACGCCGGTGTTTGAGCCGGTGAAGCGGACGGTGTCAAAGCCGTCGCCGCCGCGGATGTCGTCGGCGTCGTCGCCGGCGTCGATCACGTCGTCGCCGGTCCCCGCGTCGATCCGGTCGGCGCCGGCGCCGGTGTCGATCGCATCGTCGCCGGCGCCTGCGATCACCCAGTCGTCCGAGCGATAGCCGTGGATGATCTCGGACAGCGAATTGCCCTCGATATAGTCGATCAGCGGCGTACCGGCGAGTTCGCCGCCGTAGAAGTCGGCGACCTGGGCATAGGCGAAGCCGACGTCCTCGAGGCCCTCCGTGTCGGCGATTCGATACTGGATGGTGACCGGGCCGGTGAAGCCCGGCAGGAAGCGGCCGACCAGGAACTGCTCGCCGCGGAAGTTGACGATCTCAAAGCTACCGACGCTGACCCGCCGACCCTGCGCAAGCTCGGCCGGATCGAGCATCGCATCGACGCCGACAAATCGCGGGCGCGGCCGATCGGGCTCGTCAAGGTCGACGTCGATGCGGCCGTTGCCGTCGAGATCGGCCTGTTCGATATCGAAATCGTTGAACAGCAGATCGGCGACGCGGATCACCAGCGGCACGTCGAGTGGGGTGACGAAGCCGGGATCGTCGACCACCGTCGGGTCGTCGTTCGACGGCAGGATGACGATGTCGACGAAGCCTTCCGACGTGCCGTCCGCGCCGTCGCTGATGAGATAGACGAAGCCCGACGAGAAAGTCGCATCGATCCACGGCGTGAACAGCAGGTCGCCGTCGGCGTTCAGATCCAGCGTGCCGTTGAGCGGCCCCGCCGCGTCGCCGCCGAAGTGGAACACGTCGCCAAGCCCGTTGAGCGGGCGCCAGCCGATCACACGGATCGGATCGCCGTCGACGTCGGTGTCGTTGCCGAGCAGGGTCGACAGGCGGATGACGGTCGGGATGTCCTCAGGCACCGGAATGCGATCGGCAACCGCGACCGGGGCAGCGCGGCTGGTCGCCTCGAAAAACAGCGTGACGAAGCCGCCGTCGACCAACCCTTGCGGATCGGTGATTGAATAGCCGAAGGTCGCCTCGCCCGCGAAGCCGGCATCCGGCACGAAGACGATCGTGTCGCCGTCGATGGTCAGATCGCCGTGGACTGCGCCGGTCGCATTCTCGAAGGTGACCGCGGAGCCCTCGATGTCGAAATCGTTCTTGAGCAATTCGAGAATCGGGATGACGAGCGGCACGTCCTGCCGGCCGCGCAGCATGTAGAGCTGGTCCGATCCGTAACTGTCGTCGCGCGCGACCGGCCGGTCGTTCACCGCCTGATAGGCGATCGTCACGGTGGCCCAGTCGGTGCCGCCCTGGCCGTCGTCGATGCGATAGTCGAAGCTCGCCTCGCCGTTAAAGTCCGCGCGCGGCGTGAACAGCACCGTCTGGTTGTCGAGCAGCCGCGCCTCGCCGCCGATGACGGCGCGCAGCCCGGTGAGCGTCAGCGGGTCGCCGTCCGCGTCGATGTCGTTGGCGGTCAGCCGGGCGAGGCTAAGGACGATCGGGTTGTCCTCCAGGATCGGATCGCCCGCCTGGGTCAGCTCGAACCGGTCGTCGCGGGCGTCCGGTGCGTCATTGACCGGATTGACCGTCACCGTGACGGTCGCGGTGGAGGTGGCGCCGGAGGGATCGGCCACGGTGTAGGTAAAGGTGCCCTCGCCGAAGAAGTCCGTGGCCGGGGTGACGACGATCGACCCCGCCTCGTTGATCGCGACCGGTATCGTCGCCGAGGAGCGCACCGACAGAAGACGCAAGGTGTCGCCGTCGATGTCGCTGTCGTTGGCGATCAGCACGCCGGGCGTGACGGTGAAGCTGCCGCCCTCGTCGACCGCGAAACCGCGGTCGCCACGCGCGACCGGCGCGTCGTTGACCGGGGTAACGGTCAGATGGACGACCGCTTCCGCGCGGCCGCCCTCCGGCGTGTTGGCGGCGTAGCGGAACTGGGCGGGACCGGCGTAGTCGGCGTCCGGCGTGAAGCCGATGTTGCCGTCGCTGGAAAGCGAGACGGTGCCGTGGACCGCGCCGAACACCTGGCCGACGATCATCCGGTCGCCGTCGACGTCGTTCGACAGCAGCCGCTCGACGCGAATGGTCGCGAAGCCGTCCTCGGCGACCGCGAATCCGTCGTCGTCGAGCGCCTGCGCGACCGGGCGGACAGTGACATGGACCTTCGCCTGGGCGAAGCCGTTGCGGTCGTCGGTCACCCGATAGCTGAGCGACGTCGCGCCGGTGAAGCCGGCGTTGGGCGTGAAGCGGATATCGCCCTGCGCGTCGATCGATGCGACGCCGTCCGGGCTGCCGTCGACCGACACGAGGCGCAGCGGATCGTCGTCGGCGTCGAAATCGTTGCGCAGCAGGTCGAAGGGGTGCAGCGTCAGTGCCTGGCCGGTGGTGACCGAGAAATAGCCGTCGCTGGTGGCGGTCGGCGCGGCGTTGTCGAGCAGCGCACGGATGGTGCCGCGGGTCCAGGTGACGCCGTCGGCGAACAGGTACTGCTCGACCGCCCGTGCATCGCTCGCCAGCGCATCGACGACGGTCAGGCTGTCGCCCGTGTCGCCGGCGAACTGGAACAGGATCGTGTCGCTGCCACGGAACAGCCGGCTGACGCTGGCATCGGTCGAGCGCAGGCCGACGAACTGCACGACGTCGGTGTCACCGACCGAAGTGCCGCTGTCCTCGACCCAATCGTCACCGTAGCCCCGCGCGAACACATACCGGTCGCTGCCCTGCCGGCCATAGCCGTGATCGTCGCCGGCGCCGGGATCGATCCGGTCGGCGCCCCCGAAGCCGAAGACCGCGTCGTTGCCCGCGCCCTCGACATCGCCGATCGCACGCGCGCGCATCGCCGCGAGGTCCCAGTTCGTTCCGTTGGCGAAGCGCAGTACGACGCTGCCCGACGCGCCATTGGCATCGCCGAGCGCACCAATCAGCACCAGCCGGTCGCCGGCGCCGGTGAAGGTGACCACCAGGTCGTCGCTGTCGGGTCCGGCGCGCACTGCGGAGGCGACGTCGGCGAGAAGATAGTCGGTGAGCTGGACGACGCTGTCGCCGCGGCCCAGCGCGTCGATCCGGTCGTCGCCGTCGCCGCGGGCGTAACGGTACAAGTCGTCGCCACCGCCGCCGACCATCAGGTCGTTGCCGCGCCCGCCGTCGAGCACATCGGCGCCGGCGCTGCCGAAGATGATGTCGTCCTCGTCGCTGGCCTGCGCATCGACGAGCAACGCGACAATGTCGGCGATGGCATAGCTCGTGCCGTCGTTCGTGAGCCGAATCTGCTCGATGCCGCGGCCGTTGGTCGCCAGACCGTCGACGACGATGATCTGGTCTTCGCTGCCGGCGAAGCGGATGACGAGATCGCTGCTGCCGGTGCCGAGCCGGGAGAACTGGAGCGCGGCGGCGGCATAGCCGGTGATGACCAGCCGGTCGCCGGCCGACGCGGCGTCGTCGCGGATGATGTCGCGTCCGTCGCCGGCCGCGAAGCGGTATTCGTCGTCACCGCCGCGGCCGCTCAGCCGGTCGTTGCCGAGGCCACCGTCAAGGACATCGGCGATGTCGTCGCCAAACAGCCGGTCGTCGAGCCCGCTGGCGGCGCGGGCGAGCAGGTCCGCCACGCTCCACGCGGTGCCGTCGGCGAAGCGGATCGTTTCGATCCGTCCGGCGCCCAGTGCGTCGTCGATCCGCACGCGGTCGCCGTCCGTGCCGATCAGCAGGATGATCGCGCTGCCGTCGCCGCTCTGGACGACGCGGACCTGGGCCGGAAGGATGCCCGCGGCCAGCACCAGCTCGTCGGCCGCGCCGCCGGTATCGAGGATGACGTCCTGGTCGTCGCCGGGGGCGAAGCGGTAGCTGTCGTCGCCGGCGCCGCCCTGCAACAGGTCGACGCCGGCGCCACCCGTCAGCGTGTCGTTGCCGGCGAGGCCGATCAGCTGGTCGTCGCCGCCCGCGCCGGTCAGCCCGTCGCTCAAACTCGTGCCGTAGATGCGGTCGTCGCCCGCCGACGGCGCCAGCGCCATCGCGACAAGGTCCGCCGCGGTCCAGATCGTGCCGTCGGCGAAGCGCACCTGCTGCACGCCCATGCTCGCGACGGCCTCGCTGCCGAGGTCGATGCGGTCGCCGGTGCCGGCAATCTCCAGCACCACGGTGCGCTGGCCGCGGACGATGCGCACGTCGCCAGGCGCGATACCGGCCGCGAAGGCGAGCGCGTTAGCGCCCTGCGCATCGTCGATGACGTCGTGCCCGTCGCCGCGGGCGAAGCGATAGAGGTCGTTGCCCGGCCCGCCGCGGAGCAGGTCGTCGCCGGTCCCGCCCGCCAGCACGTCGTCGCGATAGGAACCGGTGAGGACATCATCCCCTGCGCCGCCGTTCAGCGGATCGAGGCTGCCCGAGGCGGAGGCGACCTGCAGCCGGACATTGTCGAGCGACGCGCCAAGGGAGTCCGCCGCACCGATACCACGGAAGCCGAGCCGATTGGCGCCCGCCTCCGCGGTCAGCAGCAGGACTTCCTGCGACAAGGTAAGCGACGGCGCGGAGTACGTCGCAAGCACCACGCCATTCCACAGCACCTCCATCCCGCCCGACTCGGCGCTTGTCCGATTGGCATGATCAAAGCGCAGCAGCAGGGACTCTCCCGCGGTCAGCCCGGCGATCGACTGATAGATGTCCATGTTGACGCGATTGCCGTCGAGATCGAGCCAAGAGTCCCCATCACTCGCGGCGATGCCAGCCTCGTTCCTCGCCAGTTCGAACCGGGCATTGCCAGAGTCGGTCCAGCCGGCGATCGACGGATAACTGACACCCCCGCCATAGGGGGTGCCAACCTCGCCCCCCGGCTCGAAGCTGCCGTTGACGATCAAATTGGCGCCGTTCTCGTCGCTGCCGACCAATGTCAGCGCGTCATCCGCTGCGGTGCCGGCCATCGACCGGGCAAGGATGTCGGCCCAGCTCCACACCGTGCCGTCGGCGAAGTGCAGCGACTCCACCGCAGTGCCGGCGCCGACGATCGCGCCGGCGATGGTGATGCGATCGCCAGCCGTGCCGATCAGCAGGACGATGTCGCCGCCCGACTGGGTGACGCGCACGTCGGCCGGGACGGTGCCCGCCGCAAGCTCGATCCGGTCGGTGCCACCCACCTCGAACAGCGCGTCGCGGCCGTCGCCGGGCGCGAAGCGGTAGACATCGTTGCCCAGGCCTCCAGCGAGCAGGTCGTCGCCCGCGTCGCCCGACAGCAGGTCGTCGTCCGCGCCGCCCTGGAGGTCGTCGTCGCCGGTGCCGCCCGACAGGGTGTCGTTGCCCGGCCCGCCGGCGAGCGTGTCATGCCCCTCCTGCCCCGCCAGCCAGTCGTTGCCATAGCCACCGTCGATCAGGTCGGCATCCGCCCCGCCGGCGAGTCGGTCGTTGCCGCCGAAACCGGTCAGCGTGTCCGCGCCGCCGTTACCGAAGATGCGATCGTCGAGCGGCCCGCCGTTCAGCACCGAACCGTCGGCGCCGTCGGCGATGTTGACGCTGTTGTCGATCCCGAACTCGACCCCGGCGAAATTGGCTGCGGTCAGCTGCGTCGCAAAGACGTCCCGCAGCGTCAGGACCGTCCGGTCGAAGCCGTCGTCGCCGCGCAGCAAAACCAGGGTGTCGGCGCCCTGCTGCGCGAGGCGCAGGCGGCCGGTCTCGAACGGATTGGGGTTGCTCGACGAGAGACGCAGCACGTCGCCGGCGTCGCCGGGGGTGAAATCGGTGATGACGTCGCCGGCGATCCCCGACGACAGGTCGAAGGTCGGGACGTAGCGATAAGTGTCGCGCCCCTCGCCGCCGGTCATCATGTCGACAGATGCGTCCGCGACGATGTCGCCGAACACGTCGTTGCCCGCACCGCCCGACAGCGTGTCCGCGCCCGCACCGCCCGACAGGAAATCGTCGCCGTCGCCGCCGGTGAGCACATTGTCGCCGGCGTTGCCCTGCAGCGTCTGACCGGTTATCGGCACGTCCGGCGTCACGCGGGTCAACACGTCGTCGAGCGTCAGCGTCAGCGCGCTGGCGGCAATCTCGAAACTCTCGATCCGGTCCGCGGCATCGGCCTTGAAGGCGTTGACCACGACGATGCGGTCGGCGCTGCCGTTGAAGCGGATGGTCAGGTCGACGCCGTCCGCGCCGGTCCGGCTGAAGCGGATCGCGCCGATCGCATAGCCTTCGATGCGCAGCGTATCGCTCGCCGCATCGCCGTCGTCCTCGAGTCTGTCATAGCCGCCGCCGGCCGCGAAGACGTAGCGGTCCGCCCCCGCGCCACCGCGCAGCATGTCATCGCCGGGCCCGCCGGTCAGACTGTCGGCGCCGGCGCCGCCATCGAGCACGTCCTTGTCGGCACCGCCGTCGAGCGTGTCGTCGCCGCCGTTGCCGGTCAGCGTGTCGCGGCCGCCCTGCCCGGCGAGCACGTCGGCGCCGGCGCTGCCGACATAGGTGTCGGGCCCAGGCGTGCCCGCGGTCGCGCGCTGCGACAGCATCGTGTTCGACCAGCTCGTGCCGTCGGCGAAGCGCAGTTCCTCGATCGCGTTCGCCGCATTGCCATAGGCGCCGACCAGGGTCAGCCGGTCGCTGCCGCCGCCGATGCGGAGCAGCAGGTCGCCGTTGCCCGACTGGCTGACCGCAACATCGCCAGGCGCGATGCCGGCATCGAGTTCTATCCGGTCGATGCCGCCGCTGTCGGTGACAGTGTCCTGCCCGTCACCGACGCCGAAGCGGTAGGCGTCGTTGCCCGCGCCGCCCTGCACCGCGTCGTCGCCGACGCCGCCAATCAGCACATCCTCACCGTTGCCGCCGAAGAGGCTGTCGTTGCCCGCGTCGCCGGTCAGCGTATCGTTGCCGTCGAGGCCGCTCAGCGCGTCGTCGCCAGCCCCGCCGGCGATGCCGTCCGCGCCGCTGCCGCCATAGCGTGCGTCGTTGCCACCGCCGGTGCCGAGCGATCGCGCGAGCAGGTCGGCGTGGGTCCAGACCGTGCCGTCGGCAAAGCGCAGGCCCTCCACGACATTGTTCGCGTTGGAAAGCGCGTTCGCCAGCGTGATCCTATCGTTGCCCGGCAGATCGATGACGAGATCGGTCGAGCCCTGCTGGCGGACCACCACATCGGCCAGCGCGATCCCCGCGGCCAACTCGATCCGGTCGGTTCCGGCGCTGTCGATGATCGTGTCCTGCCCGTCGCCGGATGCGAAGCGATAGACGTCGCCGCCCGCGCCGCCCTGGAGCATGTCGTCGCCGAGCCCGCCGGTCAGCAAGTCGTCGTCCGCGCCGCCGTCCAGGGTGTCGTCGCCGAGCCCGCCGTCAAGGGTATCGCCGCCGGCCAGACCGTTGAGGGCATCATCGCCGGCCCCGCCCGAAACGGTGTCCGCGCCGCTGGTCCCGTAACGCGTGTCGTTGCCGCTCCCGGCCACCAGCGACCGCGCGAGCAGATCGGCGTGGGTCCAGATGGTGCCGTCGGCGAAGCGCAGGCTCTCCACCGCATTGCCGGCGACCGACAGCGCGTTGACCAGGGTGATCCGGTCGTTGCCGGGCAGGTCGACGACGAGGTCGGTCGAGCCCTGCTGGCGGACCATTACATCGCCCGGCGCGATGCCGGTACCGAGATCGATCCGGTCGACGCCGGCACTGTCGGTCAGCGAGTCCTGCCCGTCGCCGGCGGCGAAACGGTACACGTCGTTGCCCGCGCCGCCCTGGAGCGTGTCGTCGCCTGGCCCGCCGGTCAGCAAGTCGTCGTCCGCGCCACCGTCCAGCGTGTCGTCGCCGAGCCCGCCGTCGAGCGTATCGTCGCCGGCCAGACCGTTCAGCGCATCGTCGCCGGCCCCGCCCGAAACGGTGTCTGCGCCGCTGGACCCGTAACGCGTGTCGTTGCCGCTCCCGGCCACCAGCGACCGCGCGAGCAGATCGGCGTGGGTCCAGATGGTGCCGTCGGCGAAGCGCAGCTCCTCGATCGTGTTGCCGGCGACCGACAGCGCGTTGACCAGGGTGATCCGGTCGTTGCCGGGCAGGTCGACGACGAGGTCGGACGATCCCTGCTGGCGGACCACTACATCGCCCGGCGCGATGCCGCTGCCAAGATCGATCCGGTCGGCGCCGGCACTGTCGGTCAGCGAGTCCTGCCCGTCGCCGGCGGCGAAGCGGTAGACGTCGTTGCCGGCACCACCCTGCACCACATCGTCGCCGACGCCGCCGGTCAGCGTGTCGTCGCCATCGCCGCCGGTCAGGCTGTCGTTGCCGGCGCCGCCGTCGAGGATGTCGGCTCCGGCGAGGCCGTTCAGCACGTCCTGCCCGCCGCCGCCGGCGATGCCGTCGTCGCCGCTGCCGCCATACAGGCTGTCGTCGCCGCCGCCAGTGACCAGCGAGCGAGTGACCAGATCGGCGTGGGACCAGCTGGTCCCGTCGGCGAAGCGCACCTCCTCGATGGTGTTGCCGGCAGTCGTCAGCGCACCGTCGAGGGTAATCCGGTCGCGGCCGGGAAGCAGCAGGATCAGATCGGCACCGCTCTGGCGAACGGAGACGGCGGCGGGCGCGATTCCCGCACCGAGTTCGATCCGGTCGGCGCCGGCTGTATCGGTGACCACATCCTGCCCGTCGCCGGCGCCGAAGCGATAGACGTCGTTGCCCGCGCCGCCCAGCAGCGTATCGTTGCCGAGCCCGCCCACCAGCGTGGCGTTGCCGTTTCCGGTGGCGAGATGATCGTCGCCTGCGCCGCCCGTCATGGTGCCGGCAAAGCTGCTGATCGTGATGCGGTCATCGCCGTCGGCGCCATCGATCGCCAGGCCGGTCACGACGGCGCTACCGAAAGCGAAGAGGTCGCCGCGCGCGGTGCCCTGGATCACGCCGCCGGTGAAGCCGTTGGCGGAGAAGGCCTCGATGCCGTTGAACGCGATCAGCCTGATGACCGCGCCGTTCGCCTGCGCGCGAACGGTGTCGTTGCCCGCCCCGCCGACGACATTGTCGGCACCGTTGTCGCCGGCGCCGAAATCGATGAAGTCGTTGCCCGCGCCTGCATCGATGGCCTCGTTCGCCGCGGTGCTGACGATCGTATCGGCGCTGCCGGTGCCCGATACCGGCGTGGTCGCGATGGCCGCCGGCAGCATGGCCAGCAGCTGTGCGTGACTGAACGCCGTCCCGTCGGCGAACGAGACCGTCTCAATCCGCCGCCAGGTATCGACGATCGTGTCGACGATGGTGACCCGATCGTCACTGTTCGCGAAGCTGAGGATCAAGCTGCGCCCGTCGGCGGTGGTCGTGACGATCAGGTTCGCCGCATCGATCCCTGCGCCAAACGCCACGACGTCGCCGCCCTCGGGCCAGTATTCGGTGATCGTG
>WBZS01000235.1_pt1 | contig 94105 bp, 82 predicted proteins | sample 5204201 | NCBI WGS metagenome assembly WBZS01 (sample SAMN12344357, study PRJNA552823) | activated sludge metagenome | biome: Activated sludge suspended growth; feature: Nitrification reactor; material: Wastewater; isolation source: activated sludge from nitrification reactor of wastewater...
ATCTGCATCAGGGCAGGTCCGGTGTTGCCGACCGGAAAGAACAACTCCGGATCCTCGGTGAGGCAGGCAGCCTGATGGCGCCAATCCATGCGGTTTCCATCTCCTTCTTGGGGGAATCACTCGTGCCGTGAGGGGCGGGGGCGCCTCCGTCGATGTCCGGCACACGTCTGTACGGCAAAAGCCTGTCAGTGGCGATCCCCTAGGACAAGACCCCCGTCCATTATTGAACCTCTTCTCGCCACCGATTCCGCTGAAGGCGCATTTTCCTGCGGTTGGTCTACGGTGGGGGGCGTGCAACAGGAGCGCCCGTTCGGGCTGAAGCTGGCGGTGGGCTGCAGCATCGCCCTCGGCATCATCTTCGTCGGCTTCGCAGCCATCAGCGCAGCGGCCGGGCATGGGGTCTTCAGTGTTCAGATCGGCATTCTGCTGGCGGCCTACGGGCTGGTCCTGATCGGCGCCGCCATCGCACTCTGGCAACTGCGGCTGTGGGCTCGCGGACCGGTGGTCGCCTTTGCGCTGATGGCCGGCTTCGGTTTCGGCGAGTACCTGCTGGAGCAGCCCTGGCTGTGGCTGCTGGTCCCGCTCTGCCTGGCAGCCGTGGTGGGTGCCGCCCTGCCCAGCACCACCAAAGCACTGCGCGAGCGGCGCGGCACCGCGGGAGAAGCGCTCGGAAAGCACTGATCCTCGGAAGAGGAGCTGCGGAGAACTGTCGGTCGGGCTTTCGCTGGTCGAGCTTGTCGAGACCCGTCGGTTCCACGGGGTTTCGACGTAGCTCAACCAGCGATGGTCCGACAGATCAGACAACGGCGGTTTCGATTGGTGCGACCGCGGGCGGTCGGCTACTCGGCGAGAGCGCGACTCATCAGATCGTCGTGCTGTTCGCGGTGCACCTTGAGGGAACCCACCGAAGGTGCGGACGCCGCAGGGCGGGTGACCGGGGTCATCGCCAGCCGGTAGCCGGGTAGGAAGGCCGCCACCGCGCCGGGTAGATGCTGGCGGACGAACCACCATGCGCCCTGGTTCTCCGGCTCGTCCTGGACGAAGCGGATGTCGGCGTCCGTTGGGAAGGTGGCCAGCAGGCTGGCCAGCTCCTTCGCCGGGAGCGGATAGAGCCGCTCCAGGGCGATGATCGCCACCTCGCCCTCCAGGCCGGCTTCGGCGCGGGCCGCCACCAATTCCCAGCGGACCTTGCCCGAGCACAGCAGGATGCGGCGTACCTGGGACGGATCGGCGATCGTCGGGTCACCGGTGGCGGGCTCCCAGCGGCCCTGGGTGAAGTCGGTCGGCTTCGACACGGCGCTCTTGGCGCGCAGCATCGACTTCGGCGTCGCGATCACCACCGGACGGTGCCAGTTCACGTAGGCGTGGGTGCGCAGCAGGTGGAAGTAGCTGGCCGGGGTGGACGGCTGGCACACCGCCAGCGCACCCTCGTGGCACAGCTGCAACCAGCGTTCGATCCGGGCCGAGGAGTGGTCGGGCCCCTGGCCCTCGTAGCCGTGCGGCAACAGCAGGACGACGCCCGACTTCTGCGTCCACTTCGCGTTGCCGGAGCCGATGAACTCGTCGGCGATGGTCTGCGCACCGTTGGCGAAGTCGCCGAACTGCGCTTCCCAGCACACCAGCGCATCCGGTGCCGCGACCGAATAGCCGTACTCGAAGCCCATCGCGGCGTACTCGCTGAGCAGCGAGTCGTAGACGTGGAACGTGCCCTGGTCGGCAGCCAGATGGTTCAGCGGCACGTAGGACTCGGCGGTGTTGCGGTCGATCACCGCGGCGAACCGCTGCACGAACGTGCCGCGCCGGCTGTCCTGACCGACCAGGCGGACGGGGCGTCCCTCCAGCAGCAGCGAGCCGAAGGCGAGCAGCTCGCCGGTGGCCCAGTCGATCGGGCCGTGCAGGATGCCGTCCGCCCGGCGCTGCAGCTGGGGCAGCACCTTGGGGTGCACGGCGAAACCCTCCGGGAAGGTCACGTGGGCGTTGGCGATCTTGGCCATCGTGTCGGCGCTGATCGTGGTGCCCTGAGTCTTGCCGAGCTTCGGCGGGTAGTACGGCACCCGGCGGTAGCCGTTGTCCTCCGCGGCCTCTTCGCGGGCCTGCTTGAAGACGCTCTCCAGACCGCCGCGGAACCTGGTCAGCACGGCTTCGGCGTCCTCGGTGCTGATGTCGCCACGGCCGATCAGCGCTTCGGTGTAGAGCTTGCGGACGCTGCGCTTCTGCTCGATCAGGTCGTACATCCGCGGCTGGGTGAAGCTGGGGTCGTCGCCCTCGTTGTGCCCGCGGCGGCGGTAGCAGACGATGTCCAGCACCACGTCCTTGTTGAACCGGCGCCGGTACTCGAAGGCGAACTGGGCGACCCGGGCGCACGCCTCGGGGTCGTCCCCGTTGACGTGGAAGATCGGGGCCTGGATGGTCTTGGCGACGTCGGTGCAGTAGGTCGAGGTGCGGGAATCCAGCGGCGCTGTGGTGAAGCCCACCTGGTTGTTGACGACCACGTGCACGGTGCCGCCGGTCTTGTAGGGCCGCAGCTGGCTCATCTGCAGGGTCTCGTAGACGACTCCCTGACCCGCGAACGAGGCGTCGCCGTGCAGCAGGATCGGCAGCACCGGGAACCCGTCCTTGGAGTCCAGCTGATCGAGCTTGGCCCGAGCGATGCCCTCCAGGACGGGATCGACCGCCTCGAGGTGGCTCGGGTTGGCGGCCACGGACGTCTTGATCGTCTTGCCCGACAGCGCGGTGAACTCACCCTCGGCGCCCAGGTGGTACTTCACGTCACCGGTGCCTTGGGCGAGTCGTGGATCGACGTTGCCCTCGAATTCGCGGAAGATCTGGCTGTAGCTCTTGCCGACGATGTTGGCGAGCACGTTCAGCCGGCCGCGGTGCGGCATCCCGATGCACACCTCGTCCAAGCCGGCGTTGGCGGCCTGGTCGCACAGCTCGTCGAGCAGCACGATGGTGGATTCGCCACCCTCCAGGCTGAACCGCTTCTGACCGACGAATTTGGTCTGCAGGAAGGTCTCGAAGATCTCGGCCTCGTTCAGCCGGTCGAGGATGCGCAGGTGCTCGTCGCGCGGCCAGGGGGCGTGCTGCACCTCGACCCGCTTCTGGATCCAGGTCCGCTGGTCGTTGTCCTGGATGTGCATGTACTCGATGCCGACGTGACGGCAGTAGGAGCCACGGAGCACCTCGAGGATGTCGCGCAGCGTCATGATCTCGCCGTCGTGGCCGCCGAAGTTGCCGACCGGGAACTCGCGGTCCAGATCCCACAGGGTGAGGCCGTGATACTCCAATGTGAGTTCGGGGTGCGAGCGCTGCCGGTACTCCAACGGGTCGATGTCGGCCATCAGATGGCCGAACTGCCGGTAGGCGGCGATCAGTGAGAACACCCGGGCCGACTTGGGAATCTGCCCCGGACGCTCGGCGCTGACATCCTGGGCCCACCGGATCGGTGCGTACGGGATGCGCAGTGAGGCGAAGATCTCGTCGTAGAAGCCGTGCTTGCCGAGGAGCAGCTCATGGATCACCTTGAGGAACTCGCCCGACTGGGCGCCCTGGATGATCCGGTGGTCGTAGGTCGAGGTGAGAGTGGTCACCTTGGACACGCCGGCATCGGTGATCCGGCGCTGGGACGCCCCCTGGAACTCGGGCGGGTAGTCGATTGACCCCACCCCGAGAATCAGGCCCTGGCCGGCCATCAGCCGGGGCACCGAATGACTGGTGCCGATGCCGCCCGGGTTGGTCAGCGTCGCGGTGGTGCCCTGGAAGTCGGAAACCTCCAGCTTGCCGGCGCGGGCCTTCCGGACGAGCGCCTCGTAGGCGGACCAGAACTGGCCGAAGTTGAGGTCCTCGCAGCCCCGGATGCAGGGCACCAGCAGTTGGCGGGTGCCGTCCGGCTTCGCCATGTCGATGGCCAGGCCCAGGTTGATCGTGTTCGGCTCGACCAGGAACGGCTTGCCGTCGACCTCGTCATAGGCATTATTCATGGCCGGGACGCGCTGCAGCGCACGCACCATCGCATAGCCGATCAGGTGGGTGAACGACACCTTGCCGCCGGTGGTGCGGGCCAAGTGCGAGTTCACCATCTGGCGCTGATCGATGGCCAGCTTCATCGGCACGTTGCGCACCGACGTGGCGGTCGGCATCGACAGCGACGCGTCCATGTTGCGGGCGGTCCGCATCGGTGCCCCCCGCAGCTGGGTGCGGGTCGGCTCGGACGCGGTCGCGCTGCGCACGGCAAGATTCGGACGGTTCGCAGACAGGCCCATTCCGGAACCGGGGGACTCCGGCGCCGGGTCGTGCCGGGCACTCCCGCCGCCTTCCACCTTGGCCGAGGCCGTGCGCTGCTCCGGGGCGGGTGCCGCCGGCGCGGGAGTGTTCGCTGCCGCGGGCCGGGCCGGTGGCTTGTCGGCCACCACCGAATAGGATTCCGCCGCCGGTTCCGCTCCGGTCCCGGCGGCCTCGCTGCCGGCCGCCTCGGAACCGGGCGTCTCGTGGGTCGGCTCGGAACCGGGCGTCTCGTGGGCCGGTTCGGCGCTCGAGTCGGCCGGCGCCGGCTGCTGCGCCACAGGTTCGGACGCCGTGGCGTCAGTCGCGGGCCGGGCGACGGGTGCCGGCTCAGGCGGGGCGTCCGCCTGGACGGAGGCGCCGTTGGGCGTTGCCGGCACGCGTTCGGCGAAGAAGCGCTGCCAGCGCGGATCAACCGAGTCGGGGTTCTCCCGATAGGCCTGGTACATCTCGTCGATCAACCAGTCATTGGCGCCAAATTCGTCGGTCTGTTCACTGGACGCCGTCAGATTCTCGGGCGCGAGGGGCACGGTCGCCTTCTTCCGTCTTGTCGGACAGGCCGCAACGCCTGCACCTGTTCGATGCTACTAAGGCGCGACGGGTGGCGGAACCGGCCATGCCGGGATCGACCTGACACATCACGATTTTCGTGGCGGTCCGTCGGCCGAACCCGCTTAAGTTACGCCGACGGGGTGGCTCGACGCCCGGCCCGCGACGGTTGCCGGATCAGCCTGCGGTCGGTTCCGACCGGCGCCGGTAGGCGCTCGGGGTGACTCCGACGAGCCGGACGAAATCGCGTCCGAACTGGTTCTGGTCGTACCAGCCAAGCCGCGCGGCCAGCTCGGCGAGACTTTCGCCGGTGCCGCCATCCAGCGCCGCCACGGCGTCGTGCATCCGCTGCCGCCGGATCAGCCACTTGGGGCTCACCCCGACGTAGCGCCGAACGACCCGTTGCAGCGTCCGCGCCGAGCAGCCGCAACGCTCGGCCAGCTGCTCGACCCGGGTGACCGCCGGCTCCGCGGTCAAGCTCAGCGTCTTCTCGATGATGTCGGGAATCGGTTCTGCCCGCCCGGCGCCCGCCAGGATCGGCGCGAGCATCGCCGTGGCTGACGTGCTCGCCGCTAGCGGGAGGTCGCGCAAGGCGTCCATGCCGGCCAGCCGGTCGGCGGCGGGCTCAACTCGATCGGTGAGCTCGTCGGCGGGAATCCCGGACCATGCCGTGAAGCCACCCGGGCGGAATTTGAGGCCCAACACCCCGCCGCTGCCGAACTGGGTGACGTCGAACCGCTCGGTGACGACGCCGGTCAGCCAGACTCCGTCGCGGTCGCGGCCCGCGCGGGCCAGCTGCCCGCGCTCGACACTGATCTCCACGGCCGGATGGGGCACCAGTGAGGTCGTCGCCGTCGTCGCATCCGGTAGGTCCCAGGTGGCCGACCAGATCCGCTCCACCCAGGCGGCCGCGAGCCCGGCCACCGGCATCTCGTCGAAGCGGACGCGACGTGCGAACTCCTCCGGCTGCAGCAGTCCCTTCGAGGCTGGGACCCGTCCTGTCGCGTTCGTGCTGGGCGTCATGCCCGGATTTTAGAAGCGCGGACTGACAGGAGCACTCGCCGATGACGAGGTGCGCGACACCGGCCTCAGCACGAAGGTCAGGTAGCCCGCTGTCGCGTTTGTGCTAGCGGCCGCACGGAGAGTCTGGAAAGGCTGGGTAGAGACGATCCCACTTGGGACGGGACATCGAAGGAGGAGCGATGACCACCGACGCCCCGGCCGCCCTGGCCATGGTCACCATCGACTGCGTCGACCCCACGAAGGAAGCCACCTTCTGGGCGGCTGCCCTGGGTTGGGAAGTCACCTATGCCGACGAGAACTACGGGATGGCCAGTGACGGAACGCAACGGCTCGGCTTCGGACGAGTTGACGGCTGGGAAGCGCCGGCCTGGCCGAACCCGGACGGCACGAAGCAGTTCCACCTGGATCTCGCGGTGGACGACCTCGATGCCGCCGAGCGGCAACTGCTGGAACTGGGAGCGACGAAGCCCGCTGACCAGCCGGGGGAGACCTGGACCGTTCTGCTCGATCCCGACGGGCATCCGTTCTGCCTGACCAAGGCCGCGAATTGGGGCTAGCGGGCCGGATGATGGAGCCGACCATGCCATTATCGATCTGACACATCACGTGCTTCGCCGCCGACGCCCGGCGCGGGGCTGACTACAACGGCGATATTGCTCGGTCGGGACCCCCCAAACTAGGGGATCTTGCGCGGTGCCGTTCGACGGGCGTGCCGGGCGGGCCACACTTCCCCCATGACGAAGCTGACTCGCTTGACCATTGCCGCCGCATCCGGGCTCGCCCTGCTCGTGGGTGGGGTGCGCGGCGGCGCCTGCCGCACCCTCACCGAGCGAGAGCGTCACCTCGCCGGCGACCTCGCCGACCCCGTCCGGCGACGCCGCCCCGGCGGCCCGCAAGGCGGCTGCGCTGCAAGCGATCCAGACCGCCGAGGGCGCGGTCAAAGGGACTGCATTCAGCCTGGACTGGAGCCGTAACCGCTGGGAGCTGGAGGTGATCGCGGACGGCCGGATGCACGACATCTACGTCGAGTCCGCCGGTGCCACGATCGTCCGGCAGAGCTCCAGCCGCGCCGAGGCCGAGGACGCCCTGCTGCTGAGGCGAGCAAAGGTCACGATGGCGGACGCGCTGACCACCGCGCTCGGCTCGTCGCCGGACCTCACAGTGGTCGAAGTCGATCTGGACAGCCGTGCCGGCCAGCCGCTGTGGGAGATCGACGCCACGTCCGGGTCCCAGCGGCAGCGCGTCCGGGTGGACGCCGTGACCGGCACGATCATCTGAACCCGGATCCAGGTCGGACCGCACATGACAACGGCCGGACTCATCGAGGTGAGTCCGGCCGTCGCCGTGCATCTGCGCTTGTGCGCCCCCGGCAGGATTCGAACCTGCGCACCCGCCTCCGGAGGGCGGCGCTCTATCCCCTGAGCTACGGGGGCCCGAGCCATCAGGGCCGGCCATGACTGTAGCGCATCGCCACGAGCGGGAACCAATCGGAACGGAGTCCGAGGCCGCGCACGGTGCGGCACCCGCGACGCCGGCCCTCCGCGCGGCTGCAAGGCCCCCGTGGTTCGCGCGCCCCTCCGCCGCGGCCCGGCTTGCGCAACGCGGCCCGCTAACCTCGGCCACATGCGGGGTGCGTTGCGGGCGGTGGCGGTGCTGGCTGCGGTGCTGGTGGCCGGGTGCTCCGGGCGTTCCGCCGTCCCGGGCGATCCGGTGCTCCGCACCTCCGCGCCTCCGTGGCCGGCGCCGCGCGACGGCCTGGCGCAGATCCAGGCGGCCGGGCTGGAGCCGTCCCGGCTGGACGACACCAGCAACCAGCGTCGCTTCACCCTGACCCTCACGGTGGACGGCGCGGCCGTACCGCTGGTGCCCTACATCGGCATGGACCGCCCGCGCGCCGTCCAGGGGCCGGCCCACACCCATGACGACTCCGGCGTGGTCTGGCTGGAAGGCCGTGGCGCGGACCAGGTCACCCTGGGCCAGTTCTTCACGCTGTGGGGAGTCCGGTTCGACAAACACTGCCTGGGCGCGGCCTGCGGCACCCTCACCGTCAGCGCCGATGGTCAACCGGTCGCCGATCCCACCGCCCTGACCCTCGCCACCGTGACCGACCGGCTCGAGGTGACCGCGCGGGGCGAGTAGCGCACGTCCAGCGGCCGGAGCCGGGCCCGTCCGGCCGGGCCGTTCTGGCAGAGTGGTGCGCCATGACCCACATGCACGTCGCCGGCTCTATTCATGCCGACGCGACCTCTCCTGCACCGCAGTGGCTGACCCGTCCCGACGACGTGAACGCGCTGACCAAGGAGCTGTGGAGCAACAACGCCAAGCGCATCGAGTCCGGTGAACTCGAGATCGCCGGTCGTACCGCGGCGTCCATCATTGAGGAGGTCGGCAGCCCGGTCTACGTGATCGATGAAGCCGACTTCCGCAGCCGGGCGCGACAGTGGCGCGAGGCGTTCGGGGACTGGCAGGTGTTCTACGCCGGAAAGTCGTTCCTGTGCACCACGGTCGCCCGCTGGATCAGCGAGGAGGGCCTGGGTCTGGACGTCTGCACCGGCGGCGAGTTGGCGGTGGCGCTGCGTGGCGGCATGGACCCGGCGCGGATCGGTCTGCACGGCAACAACAAGAGCGATGAGGAACTCCGCGCCGCGCTGGCCGCCGGGGTCGGCCGGATCATCGTCGACTCCGCACACGAAATCACCCGGCTGGAGCGACTGTGCGCCGAACTCGGCACGGTCGCCGAAGTGATGATCCGGGTCACCACCGGCGTCGAGGCGCACACCCACGAGTACATCGCCACCGCCCACGAGGACCAGAAGTTCGGCTTCTCGATCAACGGTGGCGCCGCGCTGGTGGCGCTGGTGCGCAGCCATCACAGCCCCTACCTGCATCTGCGCGGCGTGCACAGCCACATCGGATCGCAGATCTTCGACACCAACGGCTTCGAGGTCGCCGCACGGCGCACGTTGAAGCTGATCGCCCAGTTCAAGGAGGCCACCGGCACCGAGCTGGGCGAGCTCGACCTGGGGGGTGGCTTCGGCATTGCCTACGTCAAAGAGGACACCCCGGCCACGCCCGAGGAGCTGGCGGCCGGCCTGCGCAGCATCGTCGAGCACGAGTGCCGTGGGTTCGGCCTGAACGTCCCGGCGATGTCGGTCGAGCCGGGACGAGCGATCTGCGGCCCGGCCGGCACCGCGCTGTACACGGTCGGCACCGTGAAGACGGTCGAGATCGGCAGCGGTCAGTCCCGGCGCTACATCTCGGTGGACGGCGGCATGAGCGACAACATCCGTCCGGCGCTGTACGCCGCGGAGTATTCGGCGACCTTGGCCAACCGTGCGAGTGCGGCCCGCCCGGTGCTGTCCCGGGTGGTCGGCAAGCATTGTGAGGGTGGCGACATCCTGGTCCGCGACGAATTCCTGCCCGATGACGTCACCCCCGGAGATTTGATCGCCATTCCGGCGGCGGGTGCCTACAGCCGATCGATGGCGAGCAACTACAATCACGTTCCGCGTCCGCCTGTGGTGGCCGTCGCCGATGGCCGGATCACCACTCTGGTGCGGCGCGAAACCCTGGACGATCTGCTGGCGCTGGACGCCGGCGCCTGACCGACGGCAGAACCGGCAAGCCGCGAATCTGCCGCGAAGAGAAGAGGACATGCGATGACACCAGCCAAACCCCTCAAGGTGGCCCTGCTGGGCTGCGGGGTGGTGGGTTCGGAGGTGGCGCGGCTGCTGCTGGACAGCGCCGACGAGTTCCAGGCACGGAGCGGACGCCGGCTCGATCTCGTCGGCATCGCCGTCCGCAGCCTGACCAAGGCTCGTCCGGGCATCGACCCGGCTCTGCTCACCGACGACGCCGCCGCGCTGGTGGCTCGTCCGGGCATCGACCTGGTGATCGAGGTGATGGGCGGTGTCGAACCGGCCCGTAGCCTGATCCTGGCCGCCATCGATCGCGGGGCGTCGGTGATCACGGCGAATAAGCAGTTGCTCGCCCAGGACGGCGCCACCCTGTACACCGCGGCCGCCGAGGCCGGCGTCGACCTGTACTTCGAGGCGTCCGTGGCCGGCGCGATTCCGATCATCCGGCCGCTGCGCGAATCGTTGGTGGGCGACGAGCTGACCGCGGTGATGGGCATCGTCAACGGCACCACCAACTTCATCCTCGACAAGATGCACACCGAGGGCTCCTCGTTCGAGGAGGTGCTGGCCGAGGCCCAGCGGCTCGGCTACGCCGAAGAGGATCCGACCGCCGATGTCGAGGGCTTGGACGCCGCCGCGAAGGCCGCGATCCTGGCCAGCCTGGCCTTCCACAGCCGAGTCAAGCTCGACGACGTCGACTGCGAGGGCATCAGCAAGGTGACCGCCTCCGACGTGGCCGCGGCCAAGGAACTGGGCTACGTGATCAAGCTGCTGGCCCGTTGCGCGCTCGCTCCGGACGGCTCGATCTCGGTCGGCGTCCATCCCACGATGGTGCCGGCCAGCCATCCGCTGGCCAACGTCTCGGGCGCCTTCAATGCGGTGTTCGTGGAGTCCCGGCACGCCGGGCAGTTGATGTTCATGGGCCCGGGCGCCGGCGGTTCGCCGACGGCGTCCGCGGTGCTGGGCGATGTGGTGACCGCGGCCCGCAACCGGGTGCGCGGGGCGTCCGGGCCGGGGGAGTCGTCCTACTCGGCGCGTCCGATCACGCCGCGCGGCCAGGTACCGTCCCGTTTCTACCTCTCGCTCAGCGTCGAGGACGAGCCAGGCGTGCTGGCCCGGATCGCGGCGGCCTTCGCCCGCTACCAGGTGTCGATTCAGGCGGTGCGTCAGGAGAGCGAGCTCGACCGTCCGCAGGGGCAGGGCGCGAAGCTGGCGATCCTCACCCACGCGGCGCGGGTGAGCGACATGCGGGCCGCACTCGACGACCTCCAGGCGCTGCCCGACGTCCGCGGCGACGTGACGCTGATGCGGGTGGAGGGCTAATCATGCGGCTGGCCTGCCTCGACCTGGAAGGCGTACTGATCCCCGAGGTCTGGATCGCCGTCGCCGAGGCGACCGGCATCGACGGACTGCGCCGGACCACTCGCGACGAACCCGACTACGACACCCTGATGCGGTACCGGCTCGATCTGCTGGACGCGCACGGCCTGACCCTGAGCGAGATCCAGCGGGTGATCGGCACCCTCGATCCGATGCCCGGCGCGGTGGAGATGACCGACTGGCTGCGGGAGCGTTTTCAGGTGGTCATCCTGTCCGACACGTTCTACGAGTTCGGCATGCCGTTCATGGCCAAGCTCGGCTACCCGACCCTGCTGTGCCACAAGCTGGAGATCGCCGACGACAAGATCGTCGACTACACGCTGCGGATGCCCGACCAGAAACGTGAGGCCGTCCGCCGCTTCCACGAGCTGAACTATCAGGTGATCGCGACCGGCGACTCCTACAACGACACCAACATGCTCGCCGAGGCCGACGCCGGCATCCTCTTCCGGCCGCCGGCCAACGTGATCGCCGAGTTCCCGCAGTTCCCGGTGGCCACCGACTACGACCAGTTGCGTGCCGAGTTCAGCGCGGCAGCCGGCCGCCTGGGCTGAGCAATTGGTGGTCGCGCTTGTCGAGACCCCGACTCGTCGGTGGAGCTTGTCGAGACCCCGACCCGTCGGTCGAGCTTGTCCAGACCCCGCCCGTCGCGTCCCCACCGCCCACACCGGTCCGCGGCGATGGTTCTTTCCGGTCCACCGCGCCCACACCCCCTTCCGCGCTGGGCGCGTGGACCGTCGGTGGGGGCACCGGGTGGTTAACTAGCGCCCGTGAAAAGCCTGCCCGCCCGGATCGGCTACGTCCTGCTGCTCGCGCTGCCGCCGCTGCTGGCCGCGCTGTACGCGGGCGCGACCACCATTCCCGGTGGCTCGCTCTACCCCTGGGCGCCGGCGATGATCGACCTGGACGTCTACCGCCGCACCGGCGAACTGGTGCTGCAGGGCCAGGACTTCTACAACGTCGAGGCCTGGCTGCCGTGGATCTATCCACCCTTCCCGGCCTTGCTGGCCGTCCCGTTCGGGGCGATGCCGGCAGCCGCCGCCCAGATCACCTGGCTGGCGCTGTGCGTCGCCTGCCTGATGGCGATGCTGTACCGGCTGGGCCTGGCCGGATGGCGGCTCAGCGTGTCCGCGACCGCGATCATCTGGCTGGTCGAACCGGTGCGCGAGACCCTTGGTTTCGGTCAGGTGGCGATCTTCCTGGTGGCCGCGGCGGTGCTCGACTCGATGCCCGGCCCGACCGTGTTCAAGCGCCGGCTGCTGCCCGAGGGCTGGCTGACCGGTGTCGCGACGGCGGTCAAGCTGACCCCGGCGATGATCGCGGTGTACAACTTTTTCGCCGGCAAGCGTCGGGCCGGCATCGTGAGCTTCCTCACCTTTCTGGCCTGCAGCCTGATCGGGCTGGTGGCTCTGTGGGGCCCGTCGCTGACCTATTGGGGACGGCTGTTGTCGGGTGACTCCGGGCTGAACACCGGCATCGTCTTCAAGACCAACCAGTCCGTGCTGGGCGTCTGGACGCGGCTGATGGGCGAGGCCAGCCGGGGCGGTCTGATGGTGGCCGCGCTGGTGGCTCTGCTCGGCCTGGTCGCCGCCGTCCTCATGCATCGCGCCGGTGAGGTGCCGTTCGCGCTGTGTCTGGCCGGCCTGACCAGCCTGCTCGCCTCGCCGATCTCCTGGTCGCACCACTACGTCTGGATCGTGCCGTTCGGCATCGTGTTGCTGCGCAACCGCCGGCTACCGGGGTATCTGCGCGTCGCAGGGCTGTTCTATTCGGTATGGACGGCGTTCGCGCCGTTCAAGCTGCTGCCGGGGGACAACAACGTCGAGTTGACCTATCCGCCGCTGCTCATGCTGGTCGACAACTTCGGCGTCTACCTTGGTGTGGCGATCCTGGCCGCCAGCGTGGCCGCTGCCGGGTTCACCCCGTGGGGCAGGGAGCGACGGCTGGCCCAAGCTCAGTTGCGAGAGGTCATCCCGGCCTGACCACGGCGTTGACTAACAATCACCGGTGGGTTGAGCCTGCCGAAACCCCGCTTGTCGGCAGGCACTCGGTCAGGTCTCGACATGCCCGACCAGCGAAATCGGGAGCACGAGCGTCCGGGAACATCGGGCGCGCCCGGCGCGTTGTCAGTATTCGAGCAGCACAGTGCTACAGTAAATACGCGCTGTAGTTTTCAGCCATCGCCCCAACAGATCGGGCGGACGATCACACTCGTCGAGGATTTCCTTCATCACCGGCCTCCGTGCAGATGAACACGTCCATGACCTGACCCGGAGTTGTCACACTCCTCATCATGCTTGTCCGTGCGTCAGTGACCCACACTCGTACGGATGTCCCGAAAGGACCTACGTGACCGACACGATCGAAGCCGCAGCCCCCGCCAAGAACAAAGGGCTGACCGCAATGCTGCTTCCGGAGTTGAAGCAGCTCGGTGCCTCCCTCGGCCTGAAGGGCACCGGCGCGATGCGCAAGAGCCAGCTGATCGATGCCATCCGCACCGCTCAGGGCGGTGCACCCGCCCCCGCCAAGGCCTCGGCGGCCGCTCCGTCCAACGGGGAGGTGCCGTCCGGCAAGGCTGCGCGGCAGGAAACCGACGCGGCCTCTGCGGAGAAGCCGGCGCGGCGTCGGAAGGAGCGCGCTCAGGCTGACGCCGGCACGACCGAGGCAGCTTCCGCTCCCGCGGTGGAGCCGTCCACGCCGGCGCCGGAGGCGTCCGAGTCTCGGCAGCAGCCGTCCGGCGGCGAGAGCTCCGATGATGTGGCTGCCCGGCTCGAAGCACTCCAGGGCGAGCGCGGACGGCGCCGGCGCAACAACCGCAACGGTGCCGAGCCCGGCGACTCCACCGAGCAGAACGCCAGCGACCGCAGCAGCGAGCCCACCGTCGACTCCCGGCCGCAGCAAGTGGAGCGCCAGCAGTCCCGCGACGACGACGACTTCGGCAACGGACGGCGCTCGCGCCGCCGGCGCAACCGAGACCGGCAGAACCGGCGCGGCAACAACCGCGGCGGGTCGAACTCGATGGCCGGCCTCGAGGTGGACACCAACGTCGGCGAGGACGATGTCCTGCTCAACATCAACGGCATTCTCGACGTCCTCGACAATTACGCCTTCGTCCGCACCTCCGGCTACCTGCCGGGGCCCAACGACGCCTACGTGTCGCTGTCGATGGTGCGCAAGTACGGGCTGCGCAAGGGCGACATTGTGACCGGCGCGATCCGGCAGCCGCGCGACGGCGAGCGCAAGGAGAAGTTCAACCCGCTGGTGCGGATCGACACGGTCAACCTGGAGGCACCCGAGAAGTCCCGCGACCGGCCCGAGTTCGGCAAGCTGACCCCGCTGTACCCGCAGGAGCGGCTCAAGCTGGAGACCTCGGCGGTCGGCATGACCGGCCGGATCATCGACCTGGTCTCCCCGGTCGGCAAGGGGCAGCGCGGTCTGATCGTGTCGCCGCCGAAGGCGGGCAAGACGCTGATCATGCAGGCGATCGCGAACGCCATCACCACCAACAACCCCGAGGTGCACCTGATGGTGGTGCTGGTCGACGAACGCCCCGAGGAGGTCACCGACTTCCAGCGTTCGGTCAACGGCGAGGTCATCGCCTCGACCTTCGACCGTCCGGCAGATGATCACACCACGATCGCCGAGCTGGCGATCGAGCGGGCCAAGCGCCTGGTTGAGCTCGGCAAGGACGTGGTGATTCTGCTCGACGGCATCACCCGGCTGGGTCGCGCCTACAACCTGGCTGCGCCGGCGTCCGGACGGATCCTGTCCGGCGGTGTCGACTCGGCGGCGCTGTACCCGCCGAAGAAGTTCTTCGGTGCCGCCCGGAACATCGAGGACGGCGGCTCGCTGACCATCCTGGCCACCGCGCTGATCGAGACCGGTTCGAAGATGGACGAGGTGATCTTCGAGGAGTTCAAGGGCACCGGCAACATGGAGCTGCGGCTGCGTCGTGACCTGGCCGACAAGCGGGTCTTCCCGGCGATCGACGTCGCGGCGTCCGGTACCCGCCGGGAAGAGATGCTGTTCACCCGCGAGGAGCTGCAGATCATCTGGAAGCTGCGCCGGGTGCTGTCCAGCCTCGACCCGCAGGCCGCCCTGGAGACCCTGCTCTCCCGGATGCGCAAGACCGAGTCGAACCGCGAGTTCCTGATCCAGGTCACCCGGACCACCCCGTCCCAAAACTGACCCCGACGACCCGGGCCCGCATCCGCCCTTCCCGCGTAGGCCCTCCCTAATCAGTTCAGCCCTCCCGTCGACGGGAGGGCAGAACTGATTAGGGAGGGCCGTCCGGGGTGCGGGGCCGCCGGGTGCGTAAACCCCTGCCTGGAGGTCCTGGGGGAGGGTGGGCGGTTAGTGCTGGTGCCCGGCGCCGGTGTGGACGTCCATCACGGCGACGGACGGCGGGCGCACCATGAACGGCCGCATCATGCCCATGTCCTCGTGGTCGAGGATGTGGCAGTGGTACATGAAGGCGCCGTCGGCACCGGTGAAGTTGCCGGCCACCGCCTGCCAGGTGCCCGGGCGGATCACGAAGGTGTCCTTCATGCCCAACTCCCAGTCGTCCAGGTCCTGGTTGACCGGGTCGGTGACGATCGGGCTGTCGGTCTTGCCGTCCGCCTGATTCCAGTGGTTCTGCAGCGTGAGCGAGCGCCGGAACAGGGTCTGGAACTCGGTCATGTGGATGTGCATCGGGTGGGCCGGGCCGCCGAGGTGGAGGAAATTCCAGATCGCGAACTCCCCGCTGTTGAGGAAGATCGTGTTGTGATCGTGGAACAGCTGGGCCACCTTGCGGAAGGTCCGCAGCGTGCCGGCGGCGTCCACCACCTGGATCATCCCGGGCTCCATCACCGCCGGCACCTGATCGTCGGGCACCGTGGCGAGCTCCCAGAACGCGGCGTGCGCGTCCCCGGCCGTCCCGGGCGGGATCAGGGCGATGGTGACGTGGCCGTGCTTGGCCGGGATCACCAGCGTCGGATGGGCACCGGAGGCGACGCCGTCGTGGGCGTAGCGCGCGTAGTGCGGGTTCAGCGTGCCGGGCAGGGTGAAGTGGTCGGACGGGCTGTGTGCACGCACCCGGAACTCCAGGCAGTGCGCGAAGGCCGCCGTGGGGGCCGCCCCGGCGTTGGTCAGCCGGACGCGCTTGCCGCGCAGCGCGCGGAAGTCGATCAGCACGTCGAACCGCTCCGAGCAGTGCATCGGCAGCCCGGCCGCCGGAACCGGCGCCGGCTCGGGCAGCAGGCCGCCGTCGGTGCCGATCACGTGCATCGCCGCGCTCAGGTCATTGCCGTCTTCGTCCACCAGCTTCAGCGTGTACTGCCGCGAGTTGGACGCGTTCAGCAGCCGGAAGCGGTACCAGCCGGCGTCCACGTCCAGGTGCGGCCAGATCACGCCGTTCACCATGGTGAACGGGCCGGACACCGGCAGCTCGGTGGTGCCGATCCGGCCCACCTTGTACAGCAGCCTGCCGTTGAGCCGGCCGGTCGCCGGGTCGGTGTCCAGGTTGACGTCGCGCAGCACCAGCGGGATCTCGCGGCGGCCGCGGGGCAGTCCGAGCGCGTCCTCGTTGTCGTCCCGGATCAGGTACATGCCGGCCAGGCCGGCGTGCACGTTGAACCGGGTGATGTCCATGGCGTGGTCGTGGTACCACAGCGTGGCGGCCTCCTGCCGGTTCGGGTATTCCGACCACTGCGACGAGCCGGGGCCGATCGCCTGGGTGGAGTAGCCGTCGTTCCAGCCGTTGGTCAGGGCACCGTGCAGGTGCACGATCATCCACGGCGGCAGCGCGTCCACGCCGTTCAGCGGTTCGCAGCCCGGCCGCGGCTGGCCGTCGGCGTCCCGGTAGCCGGGCAGCTGCACGTCCGGCAGGGTCGAGGTGCTCACCCCGGTCAGCGGAATGGTGCCCTGCAACCGGTTGGCCCACTCGATGGTGACCTTCCGGTTGCGGCGGGTCACCAGGGTCGGTCCGGGGAAGGTGCCCTCGTAGGTCCACATCGGCGTCTTCGGCAGCTGCGAATGCAGCCGCACCCGGGCGTTCACCGCCCGTACCCGGACCGGCTTGGTCCGCGTCGTCAGGTCCCACACGGGCGGAATCCGCAGCGGATCCCGGAAAGGCTCCAGTCCCAGTACGGGCACCGGCGGCGCGATGGTCGTGGCGTCCAGCGTGATCATCGGCTCGGCTGTGAGCGTCATCGTCGATCCTCTCCTCGTTGCGGCCAGGCGTGGCTGTTTCGTGTCCCGGGTGTGCAGGTAGGAGGGGTTCGGGGCCGATCTGATACGCCGCCGATGCCGGCCGGCCCCTCCCGGGTGGGTCCGCGCGGGCTCGGACGCCGCGGCGATCGGCCGCCGAAATCGGGCTTTGGGCCGCAGGCACCCGCGGGGTTAAGCTGATCGGCCGCCCACGACCTCGGAGGTTCCGTCATGGCCACGACCGACGCCCTGACCGAGGCCCGGGGCCATCTGACCGACGCCCGGGCCGCGCTGCGCGAAATGCGGGAGCACACCGCCTCACTGGAGGCCCTGGCCGGCGACCGGCTGTCCGGGGAGTACCTGAAGCAGGCGCTCTACCGGCGGATGATGGCGCTGCGGGACGATCCGGACACGCCGCTGTTCTTCGGACGAATCGACTACCGGACGGACGCCGGCGGCGACGAGGATGAGGACTGCTGGATCGGACGGCTGCATGTCACCCGCGAGATGGGCAGCGAGCCGATGGTCTACGACTGGCGGGCGCCGGTGTCGCTGCCGTTCTACCGGGCCAGCCGCACCGAACCGATGGGGGTGGCGCTGCGTCGCCGGTTCGGCTTCCAGCATGGCGAAATCACTGCCCACGAGGACGAACAGCTGGCCGGCGCGCCGTCCGACGATGACCCCTTCGGCCACTCGGACATCCTGGAATCCGAGATCGAACGTCCGCGCACCGGCCCGATGCGCGACATCGTCGCCACCATCCAGCCCGAGCAGGACCTGATCGTCCGCGCGCCGCTGGAGCAATCGGTGGTGGTACAAGGAGCGCCGGGCACCGGCAAGACCGCGGTCGGCCTGCATCGCGCGGCCTACCTGCTCTACGCGCACCGTGACCAGCTCAGCCGCAGCGGGGTGATGGTGGTCGGCCCGAACGCCTCCTTCCTGTCCTACATCGCCGATGTGCTGCCCGCGCTGGGTGAGATCGACGCCGTTCAGGAAACCCTGGAATCGCTGGTCACCCGCGCGGCCGGACGCCCGGTGACCGGAACGGACGAGGCGTCCGCGGCCGTGCTCAAGGGCGATCCGCGGATGGCCGAGGTGCTGCGCCGAGCGGTCTGGCGTTCCATCGTGGAGCCGACCGAGACACTGGTGGTGCCCCGCGGCTCCGCGCAGTGGCGTATCCCCGCGCACCGCTGCGCCGCGGTGATCGACGAACTGCGCGGGCGCGGCGTCCGCTATGCGGCCGGACGCGAGATGCTCGCCCAACGGCTCGCTCACCAGGTGCTGCTGCGGATGGAGGCGTCCGGGGAGTCGCCCGGCGACCGGGTGCAGAACGCGGTGGCCCGGTCACGTCCGGTGAAGGCCTTCGTCGACGCTCACTGGCCCGCGCTGGACGCCGTGAAGCTGGTCTTCCGCCTGGTCAGCGACGCCGCGTTCCTCGCCACCCATGCCGACGGCCTGCTCAGCGACGCCGAGCAGCACCTGCTCCCGTTGCCCCGCGGACGCGGAGCCCGGCCGCTGCGCAGCGCCGCCGCGTGGCGACCCAGCATCGCCGATCTGGTGCTGGTGGACGAGGTCGCCGACCTGCTGAACCGGACGCCCAGCCTGGGCCACCTGATCCTGGACGAGGCCCAGGACCATTCCGCCATGGCACTGCGGGCGCTCGGCCGGCGGGCCAGTACCGGTTCCGTGACCGTGCTCGGCGACCTGGCCCAGGCCACCACCGCCTACGCCACCACCAGCTGGACCGATTCCCTGGCTCACCTGGGCAAGCCGGACAGCACCGTCACAGAGTTGGTCGCCGGCTTCCGGGTGCCGCGCTCGGTGATCGAGTTCGCGGCCCGGCTGCTGCCGAGCATCGCGCCGTCCCTCACCCCGCCGCACTCGGTGCGTCGCTCGGCGGGCGACTTCCGGATCGTGTCCAGCGGCCTGAGCGCGGTACCGACAGCCGCTGCAGAGGCTCTGCAACGCGAAGGCACGGTCGGGGTGATCGTGGCCGACGATCGGTTGACCGAGGCGATCGACGCCCTGGACGACGCCGGCATCAAGTTCGGTGTCCTCGGGGAGCCCGACGAGGACTTCGAGCACCGTCTGGACGTCGTGCCGGCGAGCCTGGCCAAAGGCTTGGAGTTCGATCAGGTGGTGCTCGTCGAGCCGTCCGCGATCGTCGCCGGCGAACCCGACCGGGTCACCGGCCTGCGCCGGCTCTACGTCTGCCTCACCCGCGCCGTGTCCGGTCTCGCGGTGGTGCACGCCGAACCGCTGCCGGCCGAACTGCTCAGAACACCCAGCCCGCCACGGGTGCCATCGGCCAGCCGAAGGCCGCCGACGCCCGATGCAGCGTCCCCGCGGTGAGTTCCGTGACCAGACCGGCCCGGGCGAGTTCGGCCAGCGACGTTCCACCCAGGTAGGCCGCACCGAGTTCACGGATGTCGAGAACAAGATCGGCCGCGTCCTGGGTACGAGCCACGCTCGGCGCGCCGAAAGCCTCGGTCCGCAGCCGCCAGCGTCCGGCATTCTCGGGCACGCCGCTGTCCGACACCTCGAGCACGACATCGACAGCCGCCTGGTAGCGCCGCCCGGAGAGGGCGGCGGCCAGATCGACGATGCGTAGCCACAGGTTGTCCTGCCACCGCGGCTGGGCGGCGCGCACATCGACCAGCAGACTCAGCAGCGCGTCGTCGGGCGCCAGATGGTCCACCGTCACCTGCGTGGTGAGGTCGAGGTCGAGCAGGGTGTGCCAGATCGCCCAGCTGGTCGCCGACTCCGTCGAGACGGCTTCGCGGACCCGCACCAGGCCCGAGGCGCCGGTCAACTCCCAGGAACCCCGGCGGCGGAAGATCGCATAGCCGGTGGGCACTCCCGCACGCTGCACCACCACGATCCTGGCCGGCTCGAAGCCGTCCCGAAGAGCCTCCGGGTCGGCGAAGCACATGGCCCGCAACTGGGTCGTCTCGCGGGTCACCCACCCGGGCCGTGGCAGACCGGCATGCAGCCGCTCCACCACCTCGGCATGCGCCTCGCGGTCCAAAGTCTCGATCCGCACCTCGAGATCGTCGGTGCCGGGCAACTCCCGCAGCGGCGCCCGCCGCGGCATGGTCAGCGAGAGCTGCCGAGCGGCCAGGCCGTAACCGAACCTGCCGTAGATCGCCGGCTCGGCGGCGAACAGGACCGACAGCGGCTCGGACGCCGCGCGACAGTGCGCGAGATGCTCGTTCATCATCATCCGCAGCAGACCCCGGCGACGCCACTGGGGGTGGACCGCGACCCAGGTCAGGCCGGAGGCCGGCAGCGTGCCGCCGGGAACCGGGCAGTGGGCGAACGGATAGGACGAGTGCATCGCGACCAGGCCGGTCGGCCCGTCGGTGCCGACCACGCCGTAGGTCCGGTCCCAGCTGAGCGGATCGGGAAGGTGGGCGTGCACGGCGATGTGGTTGCTGGGGAAGGCCCAGGCATCGAGGTCGAGCACCTCGGGGCGCCGATCGGCGCTGAGCTGGACCATCGTGACGTTACTGAACTGAGCCATGCGCCCATGCTGCCGCCTCTGGATCCGGGTCGCCTAGGAAAGCGCTGATCGATGCTGTTCCGAGGGAGGACGTGCTCCGCGGGATGAGCTGGGACCCCAGGTCTTGTGGCCGTATCGGGTTATCCGGCGCACGAGGTGGGGGTTCCAGATCGCCCGTTGAGTGCGCCGCAGCCGGGACATGATTGATCAGCGCTTCCCTAACAACGCGGGGAATACCCCTGGCGCAACGGGCGTTTTGCCGTTGTCCAGCCCGATCGGGCAGAATGGACGGTCGTTGCCGGTTCACGCCATGGGCTCTCTCGCGGCCCCACTTCCATCCAGGCGACCCGGCACAGAATGAGGAGTTCAATCATGAAGCAGGGGATTCATCCCGATTACCAGGTGACCCAGGTGACGTGCAGCTGTGGCAACACCTTCACGACCCGCAGCACCGCGAAGAACGGCTCGATCCACGCCGAGGTTTGCGCGGCCTGCCACCCGTTCTACACCGGCAAGCAGAAGATCCTCGACACCGGCGGCCGCGTGGCCCGGTTCGAGCGCCGCTACGCCAAGAAGCCGGCCGGCAAGTGATTCACGGCAGCGCCGGAGCCCATCGGGCTCCGGCGCTGCGTCGTCCCCTGAACCGCGTCCCAATCCACTGACCAGGAAGGCTGAGTGGCCCGTCGATGTTCGAGGCAACCGACGGCCTGCGTGCCGAGTTCGCCGAGCTTGAGCAGCGGCTCGCCGATCCCGCGACCCACGCCGACTTGGCGCTGGCCCGCAAGACCGGACGCCGCTACGCCGAGCTGACCCCGATCGTGAAGGGCCTGGACGCCTACGACCGGCTCACCGGCGACCTGGCCGCAGCCCGTGAGCTGGCCGCCGACGATCCGGCCTTCGCCGACGAGGCCGACAGCCTGAGCGAACAGCTGGCCGAGGTCACCGAGCGGTTGACCCGGCTGCTGGCACCCCGCGATCCGCATGACTCCTCCGATGCGCTGATGGAGATCAAGTCGGGCGAGGGCGGCGAGGAATCGGCGCTGTTCGCTGCTGACCTGTTCCGGATGTACAGCCGCTACGCCGAGGCCCGTGGCTGGGCGGTGGAGGTGCTGGACAGCCAGGAGACCGACCTGGGCGGGTTCAAGTCGATCACCCTGGCGATCAAGGCCAAGGGCACCGACCCGGACAACTTCCCCTACGGTGTGCTCAAATTCGAGGGCGGCGTGCACCGGGTGCAGCGAGTGCCGGTGACCGAGACCCAGGGCCGGGTGCATACCTCCGCGGCCGGCGTCCTGGTGATGCCCGAGGCCGAGGACACCGAGGTGGCGATCGACCCCGACGACCTGCGGATCGACGTGTACCGCAGTTCCGGACCGGGCGGCCAGGGCGTCAACACCACCGACTCGGCGGTTCGGATCACCCACCTGCCGACCGGCATCGTGGTGAGCTGCCAGAACGAACGCTCCCAGCTGCAGAACAAGGAATCCGCGATGCGGATGCTGCGCGCCCGGCTGGTCGCCGCGGCAGAAGAGCAGGCCGCGGCCGAGGCATCCGCGGCCCGTCGGTCCCAGGTGCGCACCGTCGACCGCTCCGAACGGATCCGCACCTACAACTTCGGCGAGAACCGGATCGCCGACCACCGGATCGGCTACAAGGCCTACAACCTCGACTCGGTGCTGGCCGGCAACCTGGGCGGCGTGATCGACGCGCTGCAGGCCGCCGATCTGGCCGAACGGCTGGACGGCATCGGATGACCTCGGTCTCCGCCCTGCTGCGGAGCGCGACGCTCCGGGTTCCGGACGCCGACGCCCGGCTGCTGCTGGCGCACGCCCTCGACGTCCCCTCCTCCCGGCTGCTCACGCTGGGCGAACCCGATGCGGACGCCCTGGCGCGGTTCGAGCAACTGCTCGGACGCCGCGAGGCCGGCCTCCCGGTGCAATATCTGACCGGCCGGGCCGCCTTCCGGCACATCGAGGTCGCCGTGGGGCCGGGGGTGTTCATCCCACGTCCGGAGACCGAGGTGATGACCGGCTGGGCGCTGGACCGGCTGGCCGAGGCGGGGGAGTCTCCGCTGGTGGTGGAACTGTGCGCAGGTTCCGGCGCCATCTCGCTGGCCATCGCCGACGAGTTTCCGGGCGCCCGCCAATACGCCGTCGAACTCAGCGCGGACGCCGTGGCCTACGCCGCACGCAACCTGGACGGCACCGGCGTCGCACTCGTCCAGGCCGACATGACCGACGCGCTGCCCGAACTGGACGGCACCGTCGACCTGGTGATCGCCAACCCGCCCTACGTGCCGCTGGAGGCCTACGACGGCATCCCGGCCGAGGTTCGCGACCACGAGCCGACATTGGCGCTGTTCTCCGGCCAGGACGGCCTCGACGCGATGCGGGTGCTCGCCGGCGTCGCCGGCCGGTTGCTGCGTCCCGGCGGCTGGGTGTGCGCCGAGCATGCCGAGGTGCAGGGGGAGTCCGCGCCGGCGGTGTTCGTCGACCACGGCGGCTTCGACCAAGTCCGCGACCACCGCGATCTGACCGACCGTCCGCGGTTCGTGACCGCCCGGCGCACGGCCGCAGTGGCAGGATGGCCCTCGTGAACGAGCCGGACGTCCCGCAGCGTTTCGATTGCGACACGCAGGCCGACCAGGCCCTGGCCGCGGCGGCGGCCGCGGTCACCGCAGGGCGCTGCATCGTGCTCCCCACCGACACCGTCTACGGCATCGGCGCCAACGCATTCGATCCGGCGGCGGTGCAGGGACTGCTGGACGCCAAACAGCGCGGCCGCGACATGCCGCCCCCGGTGCTGATCGCCGAGCCGTCGATGCTGCGCTCACTGGCGTCCGGGCTGACCCGGGACGGCCTCGCCCTGGCGAAGGCGTTCTGGCCGGGCGCGCTGACGGTGGTGGTGACCGCCCATCCCGACCTGCGCCTGGACCTCGGTGATCGCGGAGCGACGCTCGCCGTTCGGGTGCCCGATCACGCCTTCACCCGGGCGCTACTGCGGCACACGGGCCCGCTGGCAGTGTCCAGCGCCAACGTCAGCGGGCAGCCCGCGGCCACCACGATCGACGAGGCCGTCGAGCAGCTGGGCGATTCGGTCGCGGTCTACCTGGACGCAGGTCCCGCCGGTGAGCCGGTGCCGTCCACCATCGTCGACCTCACCGGCGAGCCGCGGATCCTGCGCGAGGGCCGGCTGACCCGCGAGCAACTCGAAGCGGCGGTGCCCGGACTGTTCGGCGACGATGCGTGAATATGCTCTGGTCCTGCTGATCGCGGCGGGGGTGACCTACCTGCTGGCCGGGCTGTGTCGTCGGCTGGCCTTCCGCTACAACGCGGTGGCGATCGTCCGCGACCGTGACGTGCACACCCGTCCCATTCCCTATTTCGGCGGTATCGCCATGCTCTGCGGGGTGGCGGCGGCATTCCTGGTCGCCAGCCAGCTGCCCTGGCTGGGACGCTTCGACCTGGTCGAGCACGACACCCGTGCCGTCTTCCTCGGTTCACTGGTGATCTGCGCGGTCGGGGTGATCGACGACAAATTCGACCTGAACGCGCTGGCCAAGATCGCCGGCCAGATCCTGGCCGCCGGGATCGTGGTGCTCAACGGCGTCAAGGTCTACTGGATCCCGCTGCCGGGCACCATCATCAGCCTCGATGACGCGACCTCGATCGCGCTGGCGGTCATTCTGATCTTCCTGTGCGTCAACGCGATCAACCTGATCGACGGCCTGGACGGCCTCGCCGCCGGCGTGGTGGCGATCGGTTCGCTGGCCTTCTTCACCTACGCCTACTGGCTGAGCTACGAGCAGGAGCTGATCCGTGCCACCACCGCCAGCCTGGTCACGGTGGTCACCGTCGGCGTCTGCCTGGGCTTCCTGCCTTACAACGTGCACGCCGCCCGGATGTTCATGGGCGACTCCGGCTCGATGCTGCTCGGCTTCCTGATGTCCACCTCGGTGATCAGCCTCACCGGGCAGCTGGACCCGTCCCAGATCGCGGTGGAAGGATCCGGCCTGGCGCTCAACGCCTACCTACCGCTGATCCTGCCGTTCGCGGTGATGGCGTTGCCGCTGGTCGACCTGATCCTGGCGTACGTGCGCCGGACCATCGCCGGACGGCTCTGGTTCCAAGCCGACAAGCAGCATCTGCATCACCGGATGCTGGAACTCGGCCACAGCCACCGGCGCGCGGTGGCCCTGCTCTGGCTGTGGTCGGCGCTGCTCTCCTTCGGCGCCGTGGTGATCGGTATGACGTCGACCGCCTGGGCGGTGGCGGCCCTGCTCGCCGGCGTGGCCGTCGCCGCCTGGCTGACCTGGAAGCCGGTGCGCCGTGGCGCGGCGTGAGCGGGCTGGCGCCAGCCCCAACGTGCTGCGCGCCCGGCAGCTGCTGGCCGGCGGCGCGATGGGCGGCCACGCGGCGGCCCTGATCGTCATCGGAGTGCTGTATTTCGTCCGGGGGCCGGCCTCGCTGGTCTCGTCTGCGCTCACCGCGCTGACCGTGCTGGCCTTCTTCGGTCTGGGTCAACTGGTCCAGATCTGGGTGGCGGACGCGGCACCGCAGGTCGTGATGGTCGCCTCGCTCGGCTCCTACGCTTTCCGGGTCGGCCTGCCGGCGCTTGCCTTGCTGCTCATCTCGCAAGATCCCGAACGACTCGCCCAAATGGACCGCGTGGCGGTCGCGGTGACAGCGATCGTCGTGGTACTGGGATGGTTGGCGGCCGAGATCTGGACCTTCTCCCGGCTTCGAATTCCGGTCTTCGATCAGTCTCAAAACGACCCCCGCTAGGCGTTGTTCGTTGGCTCTGGCCAGCTGATAACTGCTAGAGTCAGCGAAGTCATGGAGGGCGGCGACGGCATCGATCAGGGTCTCCGGGTCCTGAGCTATCTGTTGTCCGGTCCACTCTTCTATGGCTTTCTCGGCTGGCTCGCTGATCAGTGGTTGCAGTCATCTCCGTTGTGGATGGTGATCGGCATCGTGGTCGGTATGGCGGCCGGGATCTACATGGTGGTGCAAAGGTACGGACGACCGTGAAGTCGAACCAGGAGGTGCGATGGGCCCGCTCGGCCTGATCATCCCGATGGAAGGCGGTGGCGAGGATGACCTCCACCACTGGCCGCCCGGGGTGCATAGCTTCGACCCCAAGCCGTTGTTTCCCGACGCCGGGATGGACTGGCTGAACACCTACCTGCTGCAGGCGGTGGTCGGTGCGATCCTGGTGATCCTGGTCTGGCTCTGGTTCGCCAAGGACCAGAAGATCGTCCCGGGATTCAAGCAGTGGGTCGGCGAACAGCTCTACAACATGGTGCGCAACGGCATCGGACGTGAAGCGCTCGGTCCCGATTACCGCAAGTTCACCCCGTACCTGCTGGCGCTGTTCTCCTTCATCCTGGTGAACAACCTGTTCGGGCAGTTCTTCCTGACCATGTTCCCGACCTTCTCGCGGGTCGGCTACGTCTACGGCCTGGCGCTGCTTTCCTGGCTGCTCTACAACGGCGTGGGTATTGCCAAGCATGGCCTCGGTGGCTACCTGAGGCTGATGACGATGCCGAAGGGCGTCCCCGCACCGCTGTACATCATCATCATTCCGCTCGAGATCCTCTCGAACTTCATCGTCCGGCCGGTCACTCTGGCCCTGCGACTCTTCGCGAACCTGTTCGCCGGCCATCTGGTGGTGATCGTGTTCGTGATCGGCGGCACCCTGCTGCTCGAGCAGCAGAGCGTCATCTATACGATTGCCGGCGGCGCGTCGCTGCTGATGGCCTTCCCGATTTTCGGCCTCGAGCTGTTCATCGGGGCACTGCAGGCGTACATCTTCACTGTGCTCACCGCGCAGTATGTCGCCTCATCCCTTGCCGAAGACCACTGACCCCGACCCACTGACAACCCTCCGAAAGGAAACGTAATGCTCCCCATCATGGAGATCACCGGTTCGCTCAACATGATCGGCTACGGCCTGGCCACCATCGGCCCGGGCATCGGCGTCGCCATGGTGTTCGCGGCCGTCATCAACGGCACCGCGCGCCAGCCCGAGGCCCGCGGCGCGCTGATGAGCACCGCCTGGATCGGCTTCGCCGTGGTTGAGGCGCTCGCCATCATCGGCATCGCGCTCGCGTTCGCCATTCAGTGATCGGATCCACTCCGATGACCACGATTCTGGAGATCGACCTGGGGCCGCTGTTGCCGGCGTTCCCCGAGTTCGTCGCGGGCATCGTGCTCTTCATCGTCATCTGGATCGTGATGGCCAAGAAGGTCGTCCCCGCGTTCGAGAAGACGTATCAGGAGCGCTCCGCAGCCATCCAGGGCGGGATCGAGAAGGCGGAGGCCGCCCAGGCCGAAGCCGCCGCAGCGCTCGAGGAGTACCGCCAGCAGTTGGCAGGCGCCCGCGATGAGGCCAGCAGCATCCGCGAAGAGGCCAAGGCCCAGGGTGCGCAGATCCTTGCCGAGATGCGCATCAAGGCCCAGGAAGAAGCCGATCGGCTGATCGCTCAGGCCAAGGCGCAGATCGATGCCGAGCGGGTGCAGGCCGTCCAGCAGCTTCGCGGCGAGATCGGCGGGCTGGCGACCAACCTGGCCGGCAAGATCGTCGGCGAGTCGCTCGACGACGACGAGCGTGCCCGACGCACGGTCGACCGGTTCATCGCCGAACTTGAGGCATCCGACGCGGAGCGGGTATGAGCAGCATCCAGCAGGAGCGGCTGAGCGAGCTGGACCGGGTTCTGGACTCGGTCCAGGGCACGCCGGAGCTCTCCCAAGAGCTGTTCGCACTGGTTGACCTGCTCGACGGGCAGCCGGCCCTGCGGCGGGCGCTCACCGATCCGGGTGCCGAGCCCGAGGCGCGTGAGGCCCTGCTGCAGGCGCTGTTCGGTTCCCGCCTCTCCGACGCCGCCCGCACGGTGTTGCACGCCGCGGTCGGGCAGCGCTCGGGCAGCCCTTCGGCGCTGGCCGCTGCTCTGGAACGCCAGGGCGTCCGTGCGGCGCTGAGCAGCGCTCAACTCGCCGGCACCTTGGATGCCGTCGAGGGTGAACTGTTTCGCTTCGAGCGCCTGGTCGCGGCGGACCCGGCGCTTCGGGCGGCGATCAGCGACAGGTCGGCACCACTGGTCGCGCGGCAACAACTGGTCGACGACCTGCTGCGCGACCGCGCCGACGCCGTGACCACCTTCCTCGCCACGCGTGCGGTGGCCGCCCGGTCGAACAGCTTCGAGCTGACCATCGGCAGCTACCTCACCCTGGCCGCCGCGCTGCGGCAGCGCGTACTGGCGCACGTTACGGTGGCCCGTCCGCTGACCAAGAAGCAGCACAAACGGCTCACGGCCGTCCTCGGACGGCAGCTCGGCCGCGATGTCAGCCTGCAGGTCGTGGTCGACCCCGACGTGATCGGCGGCGTCCGGGTCACCGTGGGCGACGAGATCATCGATGGCACTGTCGCCGGCCGGCTCCATGACGCGCACCAACAGCTCGGCTGATTGACATATCCCCCAGCAACGAACACAGGACAAGGACCAATAATGGCGGAACTGACAATTCGTCCCGACGAGATCCGAGCAGCCCTGGAGAAGTTCGTGACGAACTTCTCCACCGAGGTAGCGAGCCGCGAAGAGCTGGGCACCGTCGTGGTCTCCGGCGACGGCATCGCCAAGGTGGAGGGCCTGCCGTCGGCCATGGCCAATGAGTTGCTGGAGTTCGAGAACGGCACCCAGGGCATCGCGCTGAACCTCGACGTCCGTGAGATCGGCGTCGTCGTGCTGGGCGACTCCGAGGGCATCGAAGAAGGTCAGACGGTCAAGCGCACCGGCGACATCCTGTCCGTTCCGGTCGGTGACGGCTACCTGGGCCGGGTCGTTGACGCGATGGGTAACCCGATCGACGGACTCGGCGAACTCAGCGACATCGAGGGCACGCGGGCGCTCGAGCTGCAGGCCGCCGGCGTGATGGACCGGCAGAGCGTCTCCGAGCCGCTGCAGACCGGCATCAAGGCGATCGACTCGATGACCCCGATCGGCCGCGGCCAGCGCCAGCTGATCATCGGCGACCGCAAGACCGGCAAGACCGCGATCGCGATCGACACGATCATCAACCAGAAGGCGTTCTGGGAGACCGGCGATCCGAGCAAGCAGGTGCGCTGCATCTATGTCGCGATCGGTCAGAAGGGCTCGACCATCGCCGCCCTGAAGCGGGTGCTCGAGGAAGCCGGCGCGATGGAGTACACCACCATCGTGCACGCACCGGCCTCCGATCCGGCCGGCTTCAAGTACATCGCGCCGTACACCGGCTCGGCCATCGGCCAGCACTGGATGTACAACGGCAAGCACGTGCTGATCGTCTTCGACGACCTGACCAAGCAGGCCGAGGCCTACCGCGCCATGTCGCTGCTGCTGCGCCGTCCGCCGGGCCGCGAGGCCTACCCGGGCGACGTCTTCTACCTGCACTCCCGCCTGCTGGAGCGCTGCGCCAAGCTCTCCGACGAGCTGGGTGCCGGCTCGATGACCGGACTGCCGGTGATCGAGACCAAGGCCAACGACGTCTCCGCCTACATTCCGACCAACGTGATCTCGATCACCGATGGCCAGATCTTCCTGCAGTCCGACCTGTTCAACGCCAACCAGCGCCCGGCCATCGACGTCGGCATCTCGGTGTCCCGAGTCGGCGGCGACGCCCAGGTCAAGGCGATGAAGAAGGTGGCCGGCACGCTGAAGATCGGCCTGGCCCAGTACCGCGATATGCAGGCCTTCGCGATGTTCGCCTCCGACCTCGACGCCACGTCGCGCCGGCAGCTCGAGCGCGGTGCACGGCTCACCGAGTTGCTGCGGCAGCCGCAGTACTCGCCGTTCCCGGTCGCTGACCAGGTGGTCAGCGTGTGGGCGGGCACCAACGGTCACTTCGACGACGTTCCGGTCAGCGACGTGCTGCGGTTCGAGAGCGAACTGCTCGAGTACCTTCGGCGCAACACCGACATCCTCACCACCATCGCCGAGACCGGCGGCTGGGACGACGACACCGCGAACGCGGTGGCCAAGGCGATCGCCGACTTCAAGCGGCAGTTCCAGACCTCCGGTGGCGAGCGGGTGGCTGCCGAGGAGCGCGGACAGAAGCCGTTGTCCGACTCCGAGATCGGTGTGGAGACGATCCAGACCAAGAAGGACTGATCGATGCCTGCGAGCTTGCGTGAGCTGCGACAGCGCCGAAAGTCGGTCGCAGCCACTCAGAAGATCACCCGGGCGATGGAGTTGATCGCGGCCTCCCGGATCATCAAGGCACAGCGCGCCGCCCAGGAGGGCGAGCCGTTCATCACCGAGTTGATCCGCGCGGTGTCAGCGGTCTCGACCTATTCGCGCGACCCGCATCCGTTGACCGAGGCCCCGCCGAAGGTCCGGCGGGCGGCGATGCTGGTGATCACCTCCGACCGCGGCATGAACGGCGCCTACTCGGCGAACGCGATCAAGACCGCGGCCCGGCTGCGGGAACGCTTGGAGCGCGAGGGCGTCGAGGTCGTCCGGTACGCGGTGGGCCGCAAGGGCATCGCCTACATGAAGTTCCGCAATCTGCCGATCCGGCGGTTATGGGAGGGCATCTCCGACGCCCCGACCTTCGAGAAGGCTCAGGAGATCGCGGACGCGCTGATTGAGGACTTCCTGCGTCCCTATGAAGAGGGCGGCGTCGATGCGATCTTCGGCGTGTACACCCGGATGAACTCGATGATCAACCAGGAGGTGCGGGCCCGCCGCCTGCTCCCGCTGGAGGTCGTCGAGGGTGTGCACGAGCCGGGGCAGGGCGAACTGCTGCCGTTGTACGAGTTTGAGCCCGATCCCGAGAGCGTGCTGGACACGCTGCTGCCGATGTACGTCCGTAGCAGGGTGTGGTTCTACCTGCTGCAGTCGACGGCGTCCCAGCTGGCCAGCCAGCAGCGCGCCATGAAGTCGGCGACCGACAACGCCAAGCAGCTGATCGAACGCCTGACCCGCGAGGCCAACCAGGCCCGCCAGGCGGAGATCACCCAGGAAATCAGTGAAATCGTCGGTGGCGCGGGTGCGCTCGCCGATGCGGCCGCCCAGGACTAGGGCACGAGACGAGAGTGGATCAATGACCGTGACACTGGACAGCAACACCGCCACCGAAGGCGCCGAGGGCGCCGTCGGCCGGGTGGCCCGGGTGATCGGCCCGGTCGTCGACGTGGAGTTCCCCGCCGACCAGATGCCCGACATCTACAACGCCCTGCTGATCGACATCGAGGCCGGTGAGCAGACCCGCACCATCTACGCCGAGGTCGCCCTTCATGTGGGTGACAACATGGTCCGCGCGATTTCGCTGAAGCCGACCGACGGAATGCGGCGGGGCGCCCGGGTGGTCGACACCGGTGCGCCGATCTCGGTCCCGGTGGGTGACATCACCAAGGGCCGGGTGTGGGACGTGACCGGCACCTGCCTCAACGAGGACAACAGCACTGTCGAGGTCACCGACCGGTGGCCGATCCACCGTCCGGCCCCGAAGTTCGACGCGCTCGAGCCGAAGACCGAGATGCTCGAGACCGGCATCAAGGTGCTCGACCTGCTGACCCCCTACGTGGCGGGCGGCAAGATCGGCCTGTTCGGCGGCGCCGGCGTGGGCAAGACGGTGCTCATCCAGGAGATGATCTACCGGATCGCGCACAACTTCGGCGGCACCTCAGTATTCGCCGGCGTGGGGGAGCGGACCCGTGAGGGCAACGACCTGATCCACGAGATGATCGAGGCCGGCGTCATGAAGGACACCGCCCTGGTCTTCGGCCAGATGGACGAGCCGCCGGGCACCCGGCTGCGGGTGGCACTGTCGGCGCTGACCATGGCGGAGTACTTCCGCGATGTGCAGAACCAGGACGTGCTGCTGTTCATCGACAACATCTTCCGGTTCACCCAGGCCGGGTCCGAGGTGTCCACGCTGCTCGGCCGGATGCCGTCCGCGGTGGGCTACCAGCCGAACCTGGCTGACGAGATGGGCCAGTTGCAGGAGCGGATCACCTCGACCCGCGGCCACTCGATCACCTCCATGCAGGCGATCTACGTGCCCGCTGACGACTACACCGACCCGGCGCCGGCAACCACCTTCGCTCACCTGGACGCCACCACTGAGCTCTCTCGTGAGGTGGCCTCGCGTGGCCTGTACCCGGCGGTCGACCCGCTGACCAGCACCAGCCGCATCCTCGACCCGCAGTTCATCGGGAAGGATCACTACGACACCGCCACCCGGGTGAAGCAGATCCTGCAGCGCAACAAGGAACTGCAGGACATCATCGCCATCCTCGGCGTCGATGAGCTCTCTGAAGAGGACAAGACGCTGGTCGGCCGCGCCCGGCGGATCCAGCAGTTCCTCAGCCAGAACACCTACATGGCGACCAAGTTCACCAACGTGCCCGGTTCCACCGTTCCGCTGGCCGAGACCATCGAGTCCTTCAAGATGATCTGCGACGGCGAGGTCGACCACATCGCCGAGCAGGCCTTCTTCAACGTGGGCGGCATGGACATGGTCATGGAGAACTGGGACCGGATGCAGAAGGAAGGCTGATCGTGGCCGAAGGCGACGTCCTGTTCGTGGAGGTGGTGGCAGCCGATCGCCGCGTGTGGGAGGGCGAGGCGTTGTCCGTCATCGCCCGGACCACCGAGGGCGACATCGGCATCATGGCCAACCACGAACCGCTGCTGGCGCTGCTGGTGCCCTGTGCGGCCGAGGTGCTCACCAAGGACGGCAAGCGCGAAGTGCTGGCGATTGATGGCGGGTTCATCTCGGTGGCCGAGAACCGGGTGGCCATTCTCAGTCAGTACGGTCGGCTCGCCCACGAGATCCTGGTGGAAGAAGCGGAGCGCGAGCGCCGGGCGGCGTGGAAAAGAATGAACGAAGGCGACAACAGCGAGGCGACCCGGCAACATTTCAATCGCGCTCACGCTCAACTCGCGGCCGCCAAGAAGGCTCGGCAAGCACAGGTCTCCTGATCGATCGCCTGCGAGGAGGCTTCAGAAATGGACGTGATCAGCGCTGTCGAACTGTTGCTGATCGTCGTCGTTCTGGTTCTGGTCGCCGCCCTCGCGGGCTTCTGGCTGCGTCGGCGGTGGCTGTCGCGCGACGGTGGCAGTTTCGCGTGTAGCTTCCATCCGGCGACCCGGACTCCGGGCACCCATTGGGTGCTCGGAGTCGCCCGTTATCGGGACCATGAACTGCAATGGTTCCCGGCGTTCTCGCTCTCGGTGTGGCCGAAACAGCGATTCGACCGCGGCCTGATCAAGGCCGGCGATCAGCGTGTGCCGGACGCTCTCGAGGCGTCCTGGCTGCTCGAGGGGCAGCGGATCGTCCGCTTGCACCGTCCGGCCGACCAGGTGGAACTGGCCATGGCGCCGGACTCGCTGACCGGCCTGCTCAGCTGGTTGGAGGCGGCGCCACCCGGCATGCGCTACCTGCCCTCACCGACCTCCCCGGAATAGACCTCCCGGGACGCCGCTTCCTCACTCGGCGACATTGCCTTCCGCCGCTGTGGCGCGGCGCTTGGCGGCTCGGGGTTCGACCGGCGTCCGATCGGTTCCGGGCACCCACAGGACATCGCCGATGTCGGCGTTCGCCACCCGCGACGCCAGGAAGAGCAGATCGGAGAGCCGGTTCAGGTAGATGAGCGCGAGCGAGTTGAGGCCGCCCTCGGCGTCCAGTCCGTACTCCTGGGCGGCCCGCCACGCCGTCCGTTCGGCCCGACGGACGATGGTGCGGGCGATGTGCAGCTGGGCCGCGGTCTCGGTGCCGCCCGGCAGAATGAACGAGTTCAGCGGCCCGACCTGGGCGGAATACTCGTCGCACCACCCCTCGAGCCGATCGATGCAGCCGGCAACGATCCGCAGCGGCTCCCAGGGCGGGTTCTCGGCCAGCGGTGTGGAGAGGTCCGCCCCCAGGTCGAACAGCTCGTTCTGGATCAGCCGCAGTGCGGAGTTCAGGTCGTCGGGGAGATCGCCACGGGCCGTGGCGACCCCCAGCACGGCGTTGGCCTCATCCACCTGGCCGTAGGCCTCAACCCGAAGGTCGGTCTTGGCCGCCACCGAGTTGTCCGACAGCCGGGTCTGCCCGGCGTCCCCGGTGCGCGTGTAGATCTTGGTGAGGTGGACCATGCCGCCACCCTATGCCGCCCTGGGAACGTCGGGGACGGTTCTCTCGGTCACTGTGGTGACCGGGGGGCGGTTTCCTGTGGTCACCGGGCTACTCGGGGACCAGCCCCACCAGATACGTCCGGACGACGTCCGCCAGTTCAGCGAGTGACGCGGAGGTCCCTGCCGCCGAGGCTGTCAGGGAGCCCACCCCGACCAATCGGTCGTACTGAAGCCCATCGATCAATGCGATCAGACCGTCGGCTTGACGGGGGGGATCGACGGCGCCCAACCGGGTCACCGCCCCGATCGCGAGCGGACGGAAGATGCTGCCGGCATGCAGGATCTCCCGCAGGTCCGGGTCGGAGGCCACCTCGATCTCGCATGCCATCCGCGCCAGTGTGCCGTCCCGACGTTCACCGATCTGACCATCGATGAAGGCCGCCACCCGGTTGGCCAGTAGGCCGGCCTCGGCCAGCCTGTCCTGCCGGGAGACCGGCGCATCCAGTGTGTCGGTGGGCGGTCCCGGCAATCCGGAGAGCCGGTCCGCGTTGACCTCCGCGATCCGAGTAAGCACACCCCGCAACAGTTCGCGCCGCGTCCGGAAATGGTAGGACGTCGTTCCGCTGGGCACCCCGGCGGCGGTGTCCACCGCGCGATGGGTGAGGGCGCGGACGCCGCTGCCGGCGATCAGCGAGATGGCGGCGTCCGCCAAGAGCTGCGGACGGTTGGTGGTGACGGGCACGAGGACTCCCTTGACGTTCCTTGCTACAGATGTAGTGTAGCCTCTACAAATGTAGCGCTACAGATGTAGCGGACGTGAGGGAGTGATGGATGTGCAGCAGTTACATGTGGTCGTCGGCGCAGGAGGGGTGACCGGACGGCTCGTCGTCGGGCACCTGCTGGCGGCCGGCTGCCGGGTCCGGGCGTTGACCCGGGACGGGCGTCCGGTGGGCTCGCCGTCTGCCGAGCTTCGGGCCGTGGACGCGGCCGATCCGGTTGCGCTGAGCGAAGCAGTGCGCGGCGCGGCGGCCATTCACCATTGCGCGATGCCGCCGATCGGCCGGTGGCTGAACGATTTCCCGGCGCTGACCGATTCGATCATCGACGCGGCGTCCGCGAGCGGCGCTCGCGTGGTGTACGCCGACGACACGTGGATGTACGGCCAGGTCAGCGGCCCGATGACCGCCGAGCTGCCGTACCGTCCGGTGGGCCGTCTCGGTGTGCTCCGGGCCTGGCTCGCGGAGCGGCTCAGTCATGCTGCCGCAGCCGGCCGCATCCGACTGTCCATCGTGCGAGCGGGCGAACTCTACGGCCCTCGCGTGCGGTCGATGATCGCCGGCAATGTCTTCGGCAACGTGCACCGCGGACGCACCGCGCGCTGGTTCGGCGACCCGGACTTGCCGATCACGCCCACCTACGTCGACGACTTCGCCCGCACGCTCGCGGCCGTCGGGCAGCACGACGCCGGGACAGGCCGGGTCTGGCACGTGCCGCACCCTCGTCCGACCACCGGACGGGCACTGATCGCGCTGGCGGCTACCCAGGTGGGTCGTCGGGCCCGGGTCGCCACCACGTCACGACGGCAACTGCGCGCCGTCGGCGCACTCCTGCCACTCGCCCGCGACGGCGTCGAGTTGATCTATCAGTTCGAGCAGCCCTTCATCGTGGACGGCAGCGCGACGTCCGACGCCTTCGGAGTGACCGCCACGCGGTATGCCGAGGGCGTCCGGGCGGCGCTTGCGTCATATTCAGAGTGACGACCCCGGTGCAGGTCGCAGGAGATCGAAGGGACCCACATGACAAGCAAAGAACGACGGATCGCCGTCGCAGGCGGCACCGGGCTGGTGGGCCGGCTGGTGGTGGCGTTGGCGAAGGACAAGGGGTGGCGACCGGTGGTGGTGGCGCGCTCGACCGGGGTGGATCTGTCCACCGGAGCCGGGCTGGACGCTGCCCTCGACGGCGTGGACACCGTGATCGACGTGACCAACACCACCGTAGCCAAGCGGTCCGCGGCGATCGACTTCTTCGGGTCGACCTCGAAGAACCTGGTCCGCGCCGGGCAACGAGCCGGCGTCCGGCATCACCTGGCCCTGTCGATCGTCGGCATCGATCGGGTCGACACCGGGTATTACGCAGGCAAGCTGCGCCAGGAAGCGGTCGTGGCCGGCGGTGCCGTGCCGTGGACAATCCTGCGGGCCACCCAGTTCTACGAGTTCACCGAGCAGCTGCTCAACCTGGTGCCGGGACCCATTGCTGTGGTTCCGCGGATGCTGAGCCGACCGGTCGCCGCACGGGAGGTCGCCGCTCACCTGGTCGACCTCGCGGACGGCGCACCGGGCGGCCGGGTGCCCGACATGGCAGGTCCCGCCGTTCATCGGATGGCCGACCTGGTGCGGCAGTTGGTGCGGGCACGGCGGCTGCGCCGTCCGGTGTGGGAGCTTCCCGCCATCGGCGGCACGGCGCGGGCCGCGGCATCCGGGGCCCTGCTGCCCACTGGCGAGGGGCCTCGCGGCGCGGAGACCTTCGAGCACTGGCTTAGCCGTACTGCGACGGAATCGGGCGCGGGGGACGGGGCCACAGCATGAGCCGGCCGTTGACGCGGGTGCTGCTGGTTGTCCTCGGGCTCTTCTTCGGCCTGATGCCGGGGGTCTGGGCGGCGTTCCTGCCCGAATCGTTCTATTCCGATTTTCCGGTGGTTCGGCCGGCCTGGGTCGCGGTCGATGGACCGTACAACGAACACCTGATCCGCGACGTGGGAGCCATGTTCCTGGCTCTGGGCGTGATTGCCCTGGTCGCGGCGGCGACCGGCGGGCTGGTCGAAGCCCGGCTGGCTGGGCTCGGATGGTTGGTCTTCTCGGTCCTGCACTTCGCCTACCACGTGTCCCATCTGCACGTGTACGAGACGCTCGACCAGTGGCTGAACGTGGTGAGCCAGGTGGCGACCATCGCCGTCGCTGCGGCCGTGCTGCTGCTGCCGCCGCGACGTCCGCGCTGAGTTGGGCCTGTGGCCCGAGAGAACCGTCCCCTGACCCAGAACGGAACCGTCCCCAATCGGTTTTCAGGGGACGGTGCCGTTTCGGTTCAGGGCAGCGGAACGGGAGTCAGCGGGGGGTCGCCGCCCAGCACGCGGGCGACGTTGCGCACGGCCAGGCGGCACATGTTGTCCCGGGTGGCGTCGCCGGCGCTGGCGATGTGCGGCTGCAGGACGACGTTGTCGAACTCCCACAGGGCAGGGTTGATCACCGGCTCCCCTTCGAAGGTATCCAGGGCGGCACCGGCCAGGTGACCGCTGCGCAAGGCCTCGATCAAAGCCGTCTCGTCAACCACGCCGCCGCGGGCGGCGTTGATCAGGTAGGAGCCCGGCTTCATCGCGGCCAGGGCACCGGCGTCGATCAGGTGCCGGGTGTCCGGGCGCAGTGGGACGTGCAGCGTCACCACGTCGGACGTCGCCAACAGCTCCGCCTGGCCGACGATCTCGACCCCGTCCGACGCAGTCCCCACCTCGAGCCGGGGATGGCTGGCGATCACCCGCATCCCGAAGGCCTGCGCGCGCCGGGCCACGGCCCGTCCGATCCGGCCCAGGCCGATGATGCCCAGCGTCGCGCCGGCGCTGACGTCGAGGCCGACCAGCATGGTCGGTCCCCAGATCCACGGCGCGCCGGAGCGGGCGAAGCGGTCGGCCTCGACCACCCGGCGGGTCACCGCCAGCAGCATCGCGAAGGTGTGGTCGGCGGTCGCCTCGTCCAGCACGCCGGGCGTGTTGGTCACCACCACGCCGCGCCGTTTCGCTTCGGCCAGGTCGATGTTGTCGAAACCCACCGCGACGTTGGCGACCACCCGCAGTTGCGGTCCGGCGGCCTCGAAGAACTCCGCGTCGATCCGCTCGGTGAGGGTGACCACCGCGGCGGCAGCACCGGCGGCATCGGCCAGCAGCCGGTCCCGGGACGGGGGAGCGACCTCACCGATCTTCAGGGCCACGCCGAGGGCGGGTAGTTCGTCCATCACCCGGGCGGTCAGGGTGCGGGCAACATAGAGATGAGCGGTGGGCATCGGATCAGCTCCTCGTGGTGGCCGGTGGGGGCAGCAGGGGGGCGAGCGGTTCCCGTCCGGTGACCTTGGACCATTCTTCGCGGAACCGCTGCCAGCGTTCCTCGGCCGGGCCGACCCGCTTCGCGCGCGGCTTCACCCGGCTGGTGGTGAGTCGGCGCGGCACCGGGCCATGGACGGCCTCCGCGACCATCGCGGCCGCACCGATCGCGGGCAGGTCGGGTTCGAGGGCCACGTCGTAGCGGCGTCCGGTCGCGTCGGCGAGCAGCTGCGGGAGCACCGGGTCCTCGCCGAAGGCGCCGGTCAGGTAGATGGCCTGGTTGCCCGGCGGAATGGTGGCCTCCAGGATCATCCGGTCGGCGAAGATCACCCCGTCCAGGACGCCCCGAGCCAACTGCGCCCGCGTCGTCGAGCGGGTCATCCCGGTCAGCCCCGAACAGGGCTTCTCGAACCAGAACGGCCCGCGCTCAGGCATCACGTGCGGAATGTAGAACGGGGCGGTGGCCACCTCGTCCGGCGACAGGGTGGCGGCCAGCCGGATGATCTCGCGCACCGCCGACTCCTTGCCCCCGAAGCCCAGCAGGGTGGCTGCTGTGGCCAGGCTGTCACCGCCGTTGGTGACGCCGTTGATCAGCCATTCACCCTGCCGTAGCCCGCGGCGCTGCAACGCCCGGGCCCGCAGGTCGGGCTCCGAGCGGCAGCTGTTCACCACATGCGTGGTGCCCATGATCAGGAACGGGTTGGTCCCCGGCGCGGTCCCGAGCGCATAGGACGCCGCCGGCGTGTCGGCGCAGCCGACGATCACCGGGACGCCGCGGGGCAGGCCGGCCAGCTCGGCGAACCCGGTGCTGGCCTGGCCGAGGACGTCCATCGCCTGGCGCACCGGTGGCAGTACGGACGCGTCGATGCCCAGCTCGACCAGCGTCTTCGGCAGCCAGTCGGTGTACCTGCCGATGGTGTTGAAGACCCCGGTGTAGGACGCCTGGGTCGGGTCGATCGCGACCTCGCCGGTGAGCTGCTGGCCCAGCCAGGTGCCGGCGAAGCCGAGCGTCGCCATCTGCGCGAACGCGTCCGGCTCAGCCTCGCGCAGGTAATGGTAGGCGACGGCGGCGAAGGTCGACTGGGAGGGGTGGTTCCCGGTGGACCGGATCGCCTTGGTCGAACGCAGCGGGCTGTAGTGGGTGAAGTACGGGGTCAGCGCCGGGTTGTCCCAGGTCACCGCGAAGGTCACCGGGTGGCCGTCCGCAGCCATCGGCACGATGGTCGGGCAGTGCGTATCGAGCCCCACCCCGTCGACGTCGGCCAGCAGCGGCCCCAGTTCGCGGCACACCGCGAGGATCGACTGCTCCCAGGCGGCCGGATCGGCCCGCCCGACGCCGCCCCTGCGGGAATCAGGATGGACGGCGCGAGCACGGGCGATAGTCCGGCCGTCCTCGGCGAGGATGACGCCTTTGGTGGCGGACGTGCCGAGGTCGAGTCCGAGGAAGGTTCTCATCGTTGAGCTCCTTGACGCTGATTCGGGCTGCTCAGCCGAGCAGCTTGACGGCTTCGCTGGGATCGGCGCCGTCGTGGATCACGGCCTTGAGGGCGTGCACCATGGCACCCGGGTCGTCGGCACCCCAGATGTTCCGGCCGGCCGTCATGCCGGCGCCGCCGGCGTCCATCACGGCCGCGGCCTGGTTGAGCACATCGATCGGCTTCGGGGTCGGTGCACCGCCGGCGGCCACCACCAGGGTGGGGGTGGCATCGACGACCTTCTTGAACTCCTGCGCCGAGCCGGTGTACCAGGTCTTGACGATGTCGGTGCCGCACTCGGCGGCCGCACGCGCCGCGTACATCACCGATTCGGTGCTGCCCTTGCGATCGCCCCACAGCTCGCCGCTCGGATAGGCGTGGCAGATCACCGGTAGCCCCCACTTGTGGGCTTCCTCGGTGACCGCACTCAGCATCTCCAGCATGGCCACCTGGTGCTCCGAGCCGGCCGAGATGCCGATCGCGATGGCGTCGGCACCGAGCCGCAGGCAGTCGGCGACCTGGGCGACGGTGGCGTCGTAGGTGAGGTGGAAGTCGACGCAGAAGGTCGAGCCCTTGATGATCAGCGGGACCTGTTTGGCCCGGCCCGAGAGCAGGTGCCCGGCGACACCCTTGAACACCGTGAAGGCGTCCGGCTCGGCGTCGGCGATCTTGTCGAAGACGGTCTTGAGGTCGGCCAGCCGGGGCGCGACGCCGCGCGGTACCGCCTGGTCGAGGGCGACCGTCATCAACCGTCCGTCCGCGCCGATGATGCGGCGCAACCGGATCTCGCGACCGAGCGCGGACGTGGTGCCGACGGGGTTCAGTTCGAAAATGCCCATGACAAATCCTTCTGTGTGGTGTGTAAGTCAGTGCGGGAGAGAGGCAGTGGCTCAGGCCCAGGGGTCGATGCCGACCCGCAGGTCCTTGCCCGAGGCGACCAGCTCGAGCGCCTCATGCACCCGGGCCAGCGGCAACTGGGTGCCGACCAGGTCGGCGACGGTGAGTTTGCCGGCTGTCACCAGATCGGCGACGGCGTGGAAGTTCTCCAGCCGGCAGGACGAGGCCCCGACCACCTCGTACTCGTTGTAGTGGATGTCGTTGGCCACGATGCTCAGCACGTCGCCGGCGTTGAACCCGGCGAAGGCGGAAATGCGGGCGCCCGGAGCGAGGATGCCGAGGTAGGGGGTGAGGGCGTCCACCCGTCCGATGGCCATGATCACCACGTCGACGCCGCCGTCCGTGGCGGCCAGGATCTGGGCGGCGGTGTCCTCACCCGGGGCCAGCACCAGGTCGGCACCTGAGTCTCGGGCGATCTGGTGCCGGGCGGTGTTGGGGTCGACCGCGATCACGGTCGGGACGCCCTGGGCCTTGGCGAGCCGAATGTGCATCAGACCCAGTGGTCCACAGCCGGCGATGAGCACCGCGTCCGCACCCTTGACCTTGGCGATGTTCTGGCCGTTGAGCGCGCAGGCGAGTGGCTCGACCAGTGCCGCTTCGGGCGCCGACACCCCGGGCAGCGGCACGATGTTGCGCCGGGCGTTCGCCGGTACGACGATGTACTGCGACAGCCCGCCGTCGAGCTGGTAGCCGAACGCGACCCGTTTGCGGCAGATGTTCGGGTGGTTCTTGCGGCAGGCGACGCACTCCCCGCACGGCACCAGCGGATAGACGCAGACCTGGTCACCGAGCGCGACGCCGTCAGGCAACGGCCCGGAGGCATCGACCACCTCGGCGGCGATCTCATGCCCGAGCACCGACGGCAGAGTCACGTTCTTGGTCTTGCGACCCGAATAGATCCGCAGATCGGTGCCGCACAACAACGCGGCCGTCACCTTCAACAGGATGTCGCCCGGCGCGAGGGCGGGAACCTCACGCTCTTCGACCCGGAGTTCGTCGGGTGCGTACAGCACGGCTTGCTGCATGGAATGTCTCACCAGTCCTCTGTGTCTCTCGCCGGAGCGACGATGATCGAATCGGCTCCGGCGGTTTTGAGTTCCTCGAGTACCGCAGGATCGGCGGCCTCGTCGGTGACCAGACCCCATTGGTCCGGAAGGTCGGACCAGTAGTGGAACAGGCCGTGCTCGCCGAGCTTGGACGAGTCGGCCACCACGTAGGTGTGTTGGGCGTTGGCCATCATCGACGCCTTCAACCTGGCCTGGGCGTAGGTGCGTGAGGTCAGGCCCCGCACCGGATCGAGCGCATCAGTCCCGATGAAGGCATAGGTGGCCTGTACCCGGTTCAGCATCGACTCGGCGTCCGGGCCGGTGATGGTGGCGTTGATGCCGCGCAGCGCGCCGCCCAGAATGGTCACCCCCACCTGATCGTTGGAGATCAGTTGGTTGGCCACCATCAGTCCGTTGGTGATCACCGAGACCGGGCGGTTACCCAGTGCCGCGGCGATCTGCTGCGTCGTCGAGCCGGAATCGAGGATGATCAGGTCGTCGTCCTCGATCAGTCCGGCTGCGGCCCGTCCGATCGCACGTTTCGCGTCAGCGTGGGCCGAGAGCCGCTCACGCATGGTCAGCTCCGTCCGTGGCCGGTGCTGCAGGGCCGCACCACCGTAGGTCCGGGTCACCAGCCGGCGGTCCTGGAGGTCGGAGAGGTCGCGGCGAATGGTCGCCACCGAGACCCCGAACGTGTCTGACAGGTCGCTTACCGATACGTATGCCTCCGGATCTGTGGTGAGCAGCTGGAGGATCTTCTGCCGCCGGCGCTGACCCTTGCTGGGCTTCGCCGGACGGCTCTCCGGCTGCCCGTGGAAGTCGGAGGAGGATGTGGCTGGCAGGTCCTGCATGCCCTCATCCTCCTGCAATTCGAGGTGGGTGGAACCCGTGGGTAACGGGTGTCGAGCAGACGGGCTCCACCTGTGGTCCACTGCTCGCCCTGGACACCCCAGACGTAACCGGTTCTTCGGGGTCGGAACCGAAGGACTGTTTGCGCGGTCCGATCACATTGGGATGTATTAATGATCGGACAACGCAGATGATTTGTCAAGAGCCGCGTGAATGCTCATCGGCGCCTTCGCGTCTCTCGTCAAAATGATCGAACCGATCACTTGTCCCTCTGTGGGCCGCAGCCCTAGCGCATCGCGCGCGTCGTCGGTACTCTCTGCTCTGAGTTGGTCATCCGCCACGCTCCGGGCAATGCAGCACGGGGGTGGCGCCCGATGATCCAGCGTCGCGACCGGCATTCCAGACAGAAGCCGGTGGAGCCACGGCAATGCGCGGACCGTGACCCATCGGATGCTGCCAGCCGTCGCGTCCCTGGTTGTTGTCCTCGGGTCGGTCGGAGCCACCTCGCGCTATCGGTCGACGACCGTGCGCGGGGCAGATCGCCGACCCGTCTCTGGACACTGACAACTAGGAGCACGGACACATGTCATCTTCTACGGGCGCCACGATTCCGGTGAGCGCCAATCTCCCAACCGACAAGCCGACCCGGTACCGCTGGGTCGTGATGGCGACGATCTTCGCCGCTTACGTGGTGTGTATGGCCGACCGCGCGAACATCGGCGCGGTGCTGCCGTTCATCAAAGAAGAGTTCCACATCGACAACTTCACCATCGGTGCGATCTCCAGCTTCTTCTTCCTGGGTTACGCGGTCTCGCAGATTCCCGCCGGCCTGATCATGGGCAAGAAGGGCACCCGGGCGGTCGTCTCGATGGCGATCCTGGCCTTCTCGGTCGTCACCCTGCTGATGGGGTTCACCACCGGTGCCGTCATGCTGCTGACGCTGCGCCTGCTGCTCGGCCTGACCGAGGGCCCGGCCCCGGTCGGCATGACCTCGACGGTGAACGCGTGGTTCCCGCCGCGCGAGAAGGGCACCGCGACCGGCCTGTACATCGCCTCGACCCAGTTCGCCCCGATCATCGTGCCGGCCATCGTCATCGGCATCGCGATGTCGATGGGCTGGCGCTGGGTGTTCATCTGGTTCGCCATTCCTGGCTTCATCATGGCCGCCGTGTGGTGGTTCGTGGTCCGGAATCGTCCCGAGCAGAGCAAGCGGGTCAACGCGGCCGAACTCGCCCACATCTACGACACCTCCGAGGACCCCACCAAGAACAAGGTCCAGTTCCGTTCGATCCCGTGGCTCGACAAGCTGATCCGTCTCAAGGACATCGAAACTCTCGACACCAACGGCAAGGTGCTGCGTTCGTGGAACATCTGGGGCGACACCCTGGCCTACTTCTTCATGAACAACGTGAACTACGGCCTGCTCACCTGGGTGCCGCTGTACCTCGTCCAGGCCCGCGGCATCAACCTGACCGGCGTCGCGTTCATCGCCGCGGCCCCGGCCGTCGGCGGCCTGATCGGCGCCATGCTCGGCGGTGTGGTCTCGGACCGTATCTTCCAGGGCCGCCGCAAGCCCCAGATGATCATCACGGCCTTCTTCGCCGCCGTGATGATCGTGGTGGTCATCAATGCGCCGAACAACATTCCGGCCATCGTGGCCAGCCTGATCGCTACGGGCTTCTTCCTCAACATCGGCTGGCCGATGTTTACCGCCTACCCGATGGGCCTGACCAACAACAAGACCTACCCGTTCGCGATCAGCGTGATCAACTCCGGCGGCAACCTGGGCGGCTTCTTCGCACCGATCATCGTCGGCATCCTGCTCGACCGCTCCGGCGGCAACTACTCGGTGGCGTTCAGCTACTTCGCGATCGTCCTGGTCATCGCACTGCTGGTGATCTTCAGCCTGGTCGAGGCCAAGCCGAAGGCGACCGAGCATGCCGTCGAGGCCGAGGCTGCGGCCAAGTGAGCGGCGTGACGACGACCTGGAAGGCGGTGCCGGGATGCCGAAGCTAGGCATCGTCGCCGACGACCTGACCGGCTGCACCACGATCGGCGCCCTGCTCGCCAGGGTGGGCGTCGACACCGCGGTGCTGTTCTCACCGGCGGACGTGTCGGCGCTGACCTCCGACCATGAAGCGCTGATCCTGAACTCGGACTCTCGGCCGCTGCCCGCGGCCGAGGCGTCCGAGCGGGTGCGGAACGCCACTGCCGAGCTGGTCAAGGCCGGCGCCAAGCAGTTCACCAAGCGGATCGACACCACCTGCCGTGGCGGGATCGGTCCCGAGGTGGAGGGCATGCTGAGCGCCCTGCCCGATGACTACATCGCCGTCATGGTGCCGGCGATGCCGCAGTCCCGACGGATCGTGGTGGGCGGCTACTCGCTGATCGACTCGGTGTTGTTGGCTCGCACTCCGGTGGCGCAGGACGTCCGTACCCCGGTGAAGGAGTCGCATCTGCCCACGCTGATGGCGACCCAGTGCACCGTCGGCGTCGGCCATGTGCCGATCGGAGCCGTCATCGACGGTGCCGAGAGCATTCGCGCCGGCCTGGTGGCGAGCCGCGAGGCAGGGGACCGGGTGATCGTGGTGGACGCCGCTTCCTTGGAGGACGTCGACCTGATCGCGACCGTCGTGGCCGGCCTCGGCTGGAATGTGGTGTGCGTCGACCCGGGCCCGTTCACCGAACGGTTGGCGATCCGCAGCGGCGTGGTGGAGACCCGTCCGGTCAAGGAGCGCACGCTGCGGACGGCCTCCGCCGACACCGACACCGGCACCGCCCTGGTGGTGGCCGGCAGCGCGATGCGGGTGACCCACCTCCAGATGGTGGAGCTGTCCCAGGTCGCCGGCACCGAGGTGATCGGGGTGGACGTCGGTGACCTGATCGCCGATCAGGCGCACTACACCCGCGAGACCGACCGGGTGCTGGGGGAGGTCGGACGGCTGCTGCCGAAGCAACCGCGGGTGATCATGCTCGCCCTCGACTCAACCATCTCGGGCGACCTGGGCGACATGGCCGCGATGGAGCGCAGGGCGGGCCTGCAACCCGGCGAGGGCCCGGGGCAGATCCCGGGACGCTTCGGCGCGCTGGCCCGGCGGGTGGTGGAGACTATCGGCGACGGACTGGCCGGGCTCTACCTCACCGGCGGCGACATCATGGTGAACACCTGTGCCGCCCTGGACGCCAACGGGATCGGTCTGGTCGACTACGTCATTCCCCAGGCTGATCAGGGCGTCCTGGTGGGTGGCCCGTGGGCCGGGTTGTCGGTCATCTGCAAGGGCGGCCTCACCGGTAGCACTGAGACCGCCATCCAATGTGTGAATCGGATCTTCGACGAAAAGATGGAGTGAACAGAGAATGTCAGAAACCCAAATCAGGCCCGTCACCGCGATCACGATCGGCGACCCGGCCGGCGTCGGCCCCGAGATCGTTGTGGACACCGTCCAGTCGGAGATGATCTACGACGTCTGCAAGCCATTCGTGATTGGTGCGCGCGAGCACCTCGAGGAGGCCGCCGCGGTCAAGGGCGTGACGCTGAAGTTCAACGAGATCAGCGAGCCGGAGGAGGCGAAGTACGAGTTCGGCACCGTCGACCTGCTCGACACCGGGGCCGCTCCGGGCGCGAAGATCGTCTACGGCGAGGTTCAGAAGGACGCGGCGCTGCGCGCCTACTCGTACCTGGAGAAGTCGATCGAGCTCGGTCTGGCCGGACGGCTGGATGCCGTCTCCACCGCGCCGATCCACAAGGTGGCCCTGAAGGAGGCGGGTGTGGACCACATCGGGCACACCGAGATCTTCGAGGCGCTGACCGACTCGCCGTACGCGTTGACCATGTTCAATGTGCACAAGCTGCGGGTGTTCTTCCTCACTCGGCACGTCTCGGTCCGGAAGGCCTGCGACCAGATCACCAAGGAGCGGACGCTGGCCTATCTGAAGGATATCGACCGTGAGATGCGCACCTACGGCTTCGAGAACCCGTCCATCGCAGTGGCGGCATTGAACCCGCACGGTGGCGACGGCGGCCTGTTCGGCACCGAGGAGATCGAACACCTCATCCCGGCCGTCGAGGAGGCCCAGGCGATGGGCATCAACGCTCGCGGCCCGTTGCCGGGCGACTCGATCTTCGCGTTCGCCCTGGACGGGCACCACGACTGCATCCTGTCGCTGTACCACGACCAGGGGCACATCGCCTGCAAGACGCTGGACTTCGAGAAGGCCGTCACGATCACCATGGGCCTGCCATTCATGCGCAGCTCGGTCGATCACGGCACCGCCTTCGACATCGCCGGCAAGGGTGTCGCCAACGGTGGCAGCATGGTCGAGTCGACCCGTGTCGCGGCCTACTACGCGGGCCTAAAGATGGCGCACCAGGCGAAGCTGGCGGCTTCGGCCTGACGGCTCTGGCCGGCCGGCGTCCCAGGGTTGCGGACGCCGGCCGGCTGCGCCGCGGAAACGACGCCTGACAGCTGTCCGGGGCTGGTGAGCCGTGCACAGCGTCAGGTAGGAATGAACCAGGTAGATCGGGGCCGATCCGGCCCCGACCGGGAACGGAGAAGGGCACGAGATGGGTTACGTGGTAGCCGTCGGCGCGGACAACGCCGGCGTTGAGTACAAGGAGCGGATCAAGGCCGATCTGGAGGCCGATCCCCGCATTGACAAGGTGGTGGACTTCGGGGTCGGCTCGACCGACGACCAGACCGCCTACGCGCACACCGCCGTCGGGGCCGCCCGCATGGTTGCCGACGGCAACGCCGATCGGGCGATTCTGATCTGCGGCACCGGCATGGGTGTGGCGATGTCGGCCAATAAGGTGCGCGGCATCCGGGCCAGCACCGCACACGACAGCTTCTCGGTGGAGCGGCTGGTGCTGTCCAATAACGGCCAGGTGCTCTGCCTGGGCGCCCGGGTGATCGGCATCGAGTTGGCCCGGCGGCTGGCCAAGGAGTTCTTCAACTACACCTTCGATCCGAGCTCGCCGTCGGCGCCCAAGGTCGACGCGATCTGCAGCTATGAGGCCGACTGATGCTGTGGGTGGGCACCAGTTGGAAGATGAACAAGACGCTGGCTGAAGCCAGTGACTATGCGACCCGGCTTGCCGCGGCTCTGGCCGACGGCGCGCCGACTGGTGTCCAGCCGTTCATCATTCCGCCGGCGACGGCGCTGACCACCGTGCGCGCGATCCTGGGCACCGACTCGCCGGTCGAGCTCGGCATCCAGAACGCGCACTGGGCCGACGCCGGGGCGTGGACCGGGGAGATCTCGGTTCCGCAGGCGGCGGACGCCGGCGCGGCCTTGGTCGAGATCGGTCATTCGGAGCGGCGCGAGTTCTTCGCCGAGACCGACGAGACGGTGAACCTGAAGGTGAAGGCCAGCCTGAACCACGGACTGCGACCGTTGCTGTGTTGTGGCGAGCCGGGCGAGGTCTTCGAGGCCGGCGGCAGCGTGGACCACATCATGGCGCAGGTCGCTGCGGGCCTGGACGGCGTCGACGACGTCAGCCGGGTGCTGATCGCCTACGAGCCGATCTGGGCGATCGGGGAGCACGGCCGCGAGGCTCGTCCGACCGACATCGAGGCGGTGTTCGCCGCGCTCGACACCGAGTACGGCGAGCAGGTCGAGTGCATCCTGTACGGCGGCTCGGTGAACCAGGGCAACGCCGAGGAGACCCTGCAGGTGCCCGGCGTCAACGGCCTGTTCGTGGGCCGCTCGGCCTGGCAGGTGGACGGCTACCTGGAACTGCTCAGGATCGCCGCGGCGCGGGTCTGACAGCACTCCAGCCGCAGCGGCGTCCGGACTCACGCAGTCCGGACGCCGCTTTCGGCGTTGTCGAGATCGTCCGCCGATGGTGGGAAAGTCCTCCGATCTCGTGTTGTAACACGAGATCGGAGAGGTAACGCTCCATCAGACGACGTTGTCGAGATCGCCGGCCCCGGACGAGGTGGTACGCGGGGACGGTTCTTTCGTTCCGCTCCGGTATGCGGGGACGGTTCTTTCGTTCCACTCCGGCACGAAAGGAACCGTCCCCGCGTACCATCGGTCCGGGTCGGTCAGTCGCGTTGGGCGTCGGCGGTCCATTGGCCGATGCGGAGGATGACGAACTCTGCGGGTTTGAGCGGCGCCACGCCGACCAGACAGATCAGCCGGCCGTTGTCGAGGTCGTTCTGGGTCATCGTCGTGAGGTCACAGCGCACGAAGAACGCCTGCTCGGAGCGGGCACCCGCGAAGGCACCCGCGTGCCACTGGGTGAGCAGGAAGTCCGCGATCGACTCCCGGACCGACGCCCACAGCGGTTCGGCGTTCGGCTCGAAGACCGCCCATTGAGTCGACCGGGCGATCGAATGCTCGAGGTACAGGAACTGGCGCCGGATGTTGACGTAGATCCACTCGGCGTCCGAACTCATCGTGCGCGCGCCCCACACCCGGTTCTCGCCGTTGATAGCGCGCACCGTGTTGACGCCCTCCGGACTGAGCACGGATTGCTGGTGGGCAGTGATGTTCCGGCGCAGGCGGGTGATGCCGCTGATCGCCTCGTCGGCCGGCGCCGTGTGGACGCCGCGAGCACGGTCCCTGCGTGCGTAGATTCCGGCAACGAACCCGCTCGGGGGCAGCTGAAGGGTGGCGCGCGCACCGTCCGGCCGCAGCGTGGGATCCGCGATTTCCAGCCACGGGTAGTAGAGCGCGGCATAACTGCTGTCGAACGTGGCCCGGAACCCGCGGACCTGCTCCAGCGAACTGTCCTTGGGCGGGTCGACGAGGCCGATCCGATAGGCGCCGGGCGCCTCGCAGTGGGCGATCAAGCCATGGGCCGCCGTCAGCTGGTCGAGCTCGCCCAGCCGGACGGCGTCCGGGGTGGCGACCACGGCGATCTCGTCCACCTCGGCCAGCGCCGCGAGTCCGGTGGCCGCACGCTGCTCGTCGCGGTCGGACGCCCGGCCCGCGAGGTGCCGGGCGGTGAGCAGATCGCCCTCGCCCGCACCGGCCAGCAGCCGCGCCTCGCGCAGCCCCCGCAAAGCGTCGACCAGTGCTGCCGGGTCGGACGTCATCGCCGCGGTGGCACCCGAGTCGAACCAGATAAGGGAATATGGGTCGGCGGGATCCTCGGCCCGCAGCACGCTTGCCAGGCCACGGGGATGGGTCGCGCCCAGTTCCAGGCCCGGGTACACGTCCAGCCGTTCGCCCCACCGGACGGCGACCGTCACCCTGAGGTGCGCCACACCGGAGCCGTCGCTGGCTCGAACGACGCTGCCGTCCTCGGCACGGAGCCCGAGCGAGCCGTCGGCGGCCTGCGCCACAATCCGGACGTTGGCGGCCACCGGCGGTTCGTCGTCGCCGGGGATGTCGTCCCGGCCGGCGAAGACCTCCACCGCGCAGCCCGGCTCGACCCCGTCCAGGATGCTGCCACCCGGTGCCGGGGCCAGAATGTTCCCACCGCGCTGGAAACGGATCGAGACCCCGAACTCGTTGCCCGCCGCGCCGGGCCAGCGCGCCCGGAACGTCCCGACGGGAGGGTTCCCGACCGGCAGTGCCGCGAAGTCACGGTCCAGTGCGGGAGAGTCGCCGTGGTACGGAAAGACCCGGGCGACATAGAGCCGGCGTCCGCCGTTGTCGAAGAACGCGCGGGCAGCGTACGCCAGGTAGTGGACGCGGTCGGTCAGCCCGGTGTCGCCGACCTCCTCGAGTCCGCCGAAGGCGCGCTCGAACTCGGCGAAACTCGCCACCAGGGTGGGTGTGGCCGTCACCACCAGGGGTTTCGCTTCACCCCCGCGGGGGGAGTCAACGACGTAGGGCGTCGGCCCGTAGCGGGTGAGCCCCGCCATGCCGAAGGTTGACGTCGGGACGCCCTCGATCGCGCGGACGCGGGTGACCGTCTCTTCGACGTGTACCCCGGGGGTCAAGTGCTCAGCCATCGGGTCTCCTCGGAGGTAGCGCCGATCAACGTGCCTCACCGCTGGTTGAGCCTGCCGAAACCCCGTGTCAGATCCCGACAGGCTCGATCAACGATAATCTGCGGTTCCGCGACTGTCGACCGTTGGATGCGCTGATCAAACGCCATCCATCGTCATCCCGGACTTGATCCGCAATCTCTCCCCGGCCGAGAGCCCGGGATGACGTGAATGATCAGCGGTTCCCTGAGGAAGCGCTGATCAAGCGCCGAAGCCGTCGTGGGAACACCCACCCGTATGTTCGAGAACCCTGTGGCAGACTCACCGGGTGATCCGCCTCATCCTCACCCTTGCTCTCACCGGTGGCGCCGCGCTGTTTGCCGGTTGCGCGTCCGGTAACCAGCCCGCCGCCGGCCCCTGCACGTACACCGTCACCGGGGCTGCCGCCAGGCCGGTCCAGCCGCCTTCGCAGACCGAGGTAGCGACCACCGGGACGGCCACCCTGACCCTCGAAACCAGCGGCGGGAAAGTGACGATCACCGGGGACCGGGCGGTCACCCCCTGCACCTGGAACGCCCTCGAATCGCTCGCGACGCAGGGCTACTTCAACGACACCGAGTGTCACCGGCTCGCCGATTCCGGCTTGCGGATGCTGCAATGCGGGGATCCGACCGGCACCGGTTCAGGTACCCCCGGCTATCGCTACGGCGACGAGATCGCCCCGGGGACGAGCTATCCAGCCGGCACCATCGCGATGGCCAATGCCGGCCCCGGCACCAACGGATCGCAGTTCTTCATCGTGTACGGCGACTCGGCGCTGCCGGCCAAGTACACCGTCTTCGGCACGGTCGACCCGGCCTCGCTGAAGGTGATCGAGACCATGGCCGCCAAGGGTCACGACGACAGCTATGGCGATGGAACCGGACGGCCGAAGGAGAAGTTCCGGATCGTCACCGCCACCGCCGGCTGATCGGGCCTCCCCGCTATAGGTCGGTGCCGAGAAAGTCGATCAGCTCCGCGGTGAGTGCCGCCGGGGCGTCCGCATGCACCCAGTGACCGGCGCCCGGGATCCAGACCAGCCGGACCCGAGGGAAGAGCCGGCGCATCCGCGGCTCGTGTTCGGGCTTGATGTAGGGGGATTCGGCACCACCGACCCACAAGACCGGCCCGTCATAGCTGACCTCGCCGAGCTGTGGCCAGGCGGCGACCTCGTCCAGATGATCGCCGAGCAGATCGAGATTGAGCTCCCACTGCCAGTCATTGCGGTTCTCGGCGGTCCGGGTGCGCTTCAGGTTCTGCAGCAGGAACTGCCGCACCGCCGGATCGTCGACGTCGGCGGCGAGCGCGCGTTCGGCCCCACCACGACTACCCAGCGATTCCAGGTCGAGCGCCCGCATCGCCTTCACCAGCGGCACGGACGTGCGCACCTGGTAGGAAATGTCGGGGGCGATATCGACGACCACCAGCCGACGGACCAGCTCGGGGTGCTGCAGGGCGAGCAGCATCGCCACCTTGCCGCCCATCGAATGCCCCACCAGCGTGATCGAGGCGGCCGAACCCATCCGCAGCCGCAGCTCGTCGGCGACCTCGTCGGCCATCTGGACGTAGTCGACGGTCTCCGACCAATGTGAACGGCCGTGGTTCGGCAGGTCCAGCAGCACACTGGTGTGCTCCTGATCGGCCAGCGAGCGCGCGATGCCGGCCCAGTTCTTGCCGCGTCCGAACAGCCCGTGCAGGAAGACCACGTCGGGGCGTCCGGCGCCCACGAGTTGGGTGAACAAGCCCATCAACGCCTCCGGTTCCAGCAGGAGTTGTGCCAATGCCGGCGCTCGTCGACCGCGCGCGCCGAGCCGACGGTGGGGACGTGCGGCCACACCACCACGTGCGGCGTCCCGATCGCGATCATCCGGTCACAGCCGGGGCACCGGTACTGCTTGACCGCCGCCTGCCCGGACATGGTCTGCGTCATCCAGCGGCCGTCCACCTTGTCCACCGCCGACGCGAACGACGACGACAACGGCCGCGGCGGACGCAGGTGTTTGCTGGGTCGCTTGGCCATGGCGTCAGCGTACTGCCCGCGTGCCCCGCCGCTGCGGTGGCACGTTGGGGTGGCGGGCCGGTTGGCGCTACGGTGGCTCGGTGCGTCTGCTCGTTGCCCGTTGCCAGGTTGACTATGCCGGACGCCTGACGGCGCATCTGCCGCTGGCGACCCGGCTGATTCTCGCCAAGGCGGACGGCTCGGTCTCGATCCATGCCGACGACCGCGCCTACAAGCCGCTGAACTGGATGAACCCGCCCTGCACGCTGAGCGTCAGCAACCCCGAGGACTCCGACTTCACCGAGGTGTGGGAGATCCGCAACAAGGACGCCGACACGCTGGTCATCTCGATCGCCGAGGTGCTGCACGACTCGTCCCATGAGCTCGGGGTCGATCCCGGCCTGGTCAAGGACGGTGTCGAGGCCCACCTGCAGGCGCTACTGGCCGAGCATCCGGAGACCTTCGGCCAGGGATGGAACCTGGTGCAACGCGAGTACCTGACCCCGATCGGGCCGGTCGACCTGCTCTTCCGGGACGCCGACGGCGGCTATGTCGCGGTCGAGGTCAAGCGCCGCGGCGAGATCGACGGGGTGGAGCAGCTCACCCGCTACCTGACGTTGATGAACGCCGATCCGCTGCTCACCCCGGTGCGTGGAGTGTTCGCCGCCCAGCTGATCAAGCCCCAGGCGAAGACCCTGGCCGGCACCCGGGGCATCACCTGCCTCAGCGTCGACTACGACCTGCTGCGCGGCCTGGACAACGCCGAGGACCGGCTGTTCTGACCCTCAGCGCCGGTCGAGTGCCGGGATCAGTACCTCGCGGTAGAGCAGCATCGCCGCCGCCATGGACGGGATCGCCAGCAGCGCACCCAGCAGCCCGTACAGCACACCGCCGGCCAACGCGGCCAGGATCACCAGCGGGCCGGGTACGCTCACCGAGCGCTGGAAGACCCGGGGTTGGATGAAGTAGTTGTCGAACTGCTGGTAGGTGAGCAGGAACGCCAGGGTGATGAAGCCCTGCGTCGGCGAGAAGGTGAATGCCACGATCGACACGATCACCATCGACAAGGTGGAGCCGATCAGCGGAATGATCGCGCACAGCGCGACCACCACGGCCAGCGCCAGTGCGTACTGGCCGAGTCCGACCAGATTCAGGAAAAGGTAGGCGACCGTGGTCGAACACATGATCACGATGAACAGCCCGGTCACATAGCCGCCGATCCGGCTGAACATCTCGTTGGCCAGGTAGCGCACCCGGGGCCGGCGGGACGCCGGGGCGAGCTCGTAGATGGCCTCCTTGAACGCCGGCATCGAGGCCAGCAGATAGACCGTCAGCACGATCGTCACCATCGTGCTCAGCACCATGCCGGCCACCGCCTGCCCGGCGCCCCAGAGTCCGCCGAACAGGGTGCTCAGCAGTTCACCCGAGGAGAGAAAGCCACTGACCCGGTTGATGATGTCGTACTGCGCGTCCCAGGCGGCGATCTGCGGATTGGCCCGCAACTCCTGCAACAGGGCGGGTGTGTTCAGCAGCAGCCGGTTGATCTGCTCGGTCGCCACGGGGAAGATCGCCCAGATCGCGAGGGCCAGGATGCCGAGGCCCGTCAACGCGACCAGCAGCACCGAAAAGCCCCGGCGTAGGCCGCGGGACGAGAGCAGGTCGACCAGCGGATTGAGACCCAGCGCCAAGTAGAGCGCCAGCAGCACCAGCAGCACCACCGAGGAGATCCGGTACAGACCGAACACCAGTCCACCGGCGGTGAGCGCGCCAAGGGTGACGAAGAAGCCGATCGCGAACGGGGTACGGCGGGCCAGGCTGGTCTCGCTGCGCGGGCCCGCGGTGACGACGTCCGGATCCAGGTCGGCAGGCGTCGGCTGGGTCACCCGCCGGATCCGGTGCAGCCATCCGCGGGCGCCACCCGTGGACGGCTGCGGAGCTACCGCCGCGGCGGGCGGCGTGGGCTGCGACTTCGCGGACTGCGAAGCCTGGTCTCCCTCGTCCGGCTGCGCGGACATCGGCTAGCGCCGCTTACCCCCGCCGCCGGCGGCTGCGGGCTGCACTCGGGTGGCGTCGTCGTCCGCCGACACCGCACTCTCGATCTTGGTGTCGTCCAGCGCCGACAACTCGATGGTGGGGACGTCGGCATGATCGAGATCGGGGAACTCCGCCACGCTGCTGTTGGCCAGCGACGACAGGCTGGTGAGCTGAGCCACGATCGCCTGCTTGCGATGCTGCAGTCGCTCGGTCTCCCGGCGCAGGTGCTCGGTCCTGGCGGACACCGTGAGTTCGGCGTCCGAGACGAGCTTGGCGGCCTTGGCGCGGGCCTCGGACACGATGGCGCGGCCCTGTTCGTTGGCCTCGACCACAATCTGGTCGGCCTCCGCGAGCGCCTTCTGCCGGCGCTGGTCCATCAACTCGGAATCGGCGGCGAGCTTCGCTCCGAACTCCTCGGACTGGAGCCGGGCGGTCTCGGCCAACTCGGTCAGTGTGCTGGTCACCTCGTCCTGACGCTGCTGCAGGCCGGCCAACGCCTCCGAATGCTCCGCGGCGAGTACGGCGCGGGTCTCGGCCGCCTCGCGCTCGGCGTGCTGACGCAGTGCATCGGCCTCGAGGGCGGCCTGTTCGCGCAGTGCGGCCGCGTTGCGCTTGGCGTCCGCCATGACCATGGCGCTGTGGTTCTCGGCGGCTTCGCGCAGGCTGCGGGCCTGCTCCTGGGCGCCGGACAACTCGGCGTTGGTCTGGCCGGCCAACTCGTCGCGCAGCCGGTTCAAGTCGTCGAGGCCGCTGACTCGGGCTTGCGCGGCACCCTGCTGAGCCTCGTGGGTGACCTGGCTGGCTTCCCGTTGGGCGTCGTCCACGATCCTCTGTGCGTCCATCTGGGCGGTCTTCACCATCTCGGCAGCCTGCGCCTCGGCGGCGCGCAGCATGTCGCCGGTGTGGGCACCGAGCCGGACGTAGTCGGTCTCCTCCGCCTTGGTCGACAGTTGCCGCTGCAGGGAACGGACTTTGCGCTTGGCCGAACTGAGCTGGCGCTCGATGTCACGAACATAGGCGTCGACCGCCTGCCGCTCGTAACCACGCATCGCGTACGGGAAGCTGCCTGCTGCGCTGGCGGTCTCATCGAAGAGATCGAGACCAACGGTCTCCTCTGGCTGTTGGCTCACCCGAGGGTCCTTTCGTAGGGGTGTACCCCCAAATGTTACCCACTCTGCCTCACCTGGAGCTGGCAGACTCACTCCTTGGTGGTTCCACGAGTTCGAGCAGGACGCCGCCGGTGTCTTTGGGATGGCAGAAGTTGATCCGGGATCCGTGGGTGCCGCGCTTCGCCTCGGGGAAGAGCAGCCGGACGCCCCGCTCGCGCAGCGTGGCGCTGACCTCGTCCAGGTCATGGACCCGGTATGCCAACTGCTGCATGCCCGGGCCGTTGCGCCCGATGAACTTGGCGATCGTCGAGTCCTCGTTGAGCGGCGCGAGCAGCTGGATCTGGGCGTTCTCGGCACCCTGATCCCCGGTGCCGATCATCGCCTCCGCGACGCCCTGCTCCTGATTCTCTTCGCGGTGCAGCACCCGCCAGCCCATCACCTCGGTGTGGAAGCGGATCGCCTCGTCCAGATCCGGTACCGCGAGGCCGACATGATCGATGCAGACAAACAGATCCGTACTCATGGATTCAGCCTGGCACACCGTTCGGAGCACCGTTGCTGGTTTGCGGAACCCGCCCGTGGTGTCGAGGATTCGCCATGGACGTGATTCCTGTTGGATTCGGATTCGCCGAATACACAACTTTTCACGCGTTGAGCAGGATCATCAGCAACTTGTCTTCCGCGAGCACCTGTGTCTCAGCAAGATGAAGCCATGGGCGTAAAGCAAGGCGCCGCCGCACGATCGCCCCGCCTGCCGTTGGGGCGGCCTCATCGCCCATCGTGCGCAAGGCCTACCCGCCGACTGACCGGAAGGGACACCGCCGTGACCGACCATCGTGACGACGAATTGGGCCAGTTCGAGACCTCCACGCAGCTGAACCCGCCGAGCGCGAACTCGCGTCCGCTGACCGCATCCTCGGGCGAATCGGCGCTGAGCGAGATCTCGCAGCGGGTGCTCTGGCTCGCCACCGCCATGATCGACGCCGCCAACCGAGGCCGACACAACCCGGACGGGGTGAAGGTCGGCGGGCACCAGGCCTCGTCGGCGTCGATGGTCGGCATCATGACCGCGCTGTGGTTCTCCGAACTCACCGCGCTGGACCGGGTCTCGGTGAAACCGCACGCCTCGCCGGTGCTGCACGCCATCAACTATCTGCTGGGCGAGCTCGACGAGTCGTACCTGCCGACGCTGCGGTCGCGCGGCGGCCTGCAGCCGTATCCCTCGCGGGCGAAGGACCCCGACACCGTCGACTTCTCCACCGGTTCGGTCGGCATCGGTGCGACCGCCCCGATCTGGGCGGCGCTGGCGCATCGCTACCTGTCGGACCGCTTCCCCGAGACGCCTCCGGCCGGCCGGTTCATCTCGCTGCTCGGTGACGCCGAGATGGACGAGGGCGCGGTCTGGGAGGCGATCATCGACCCCGAGGTGCGCCAGCTCGGTGAGGTGGTCTGGATCGTCGACCTCAACCGGCAGTCCCTGGACCGGGTGATCCCCGACGTCCAGATCGAACGGTTGCGCGGCATGTTCGCGGCCGCCGACTGGCAGGTGCTCGGCTGCATCTGGGGACGGCGGCTGCAGGCCGCATTCGCAGCGCCGGGCGGCGAGGTGTTCGAGTCCCGGATGCGCCGCATGCCGAACGAGGAGTACCAGCGGCTGCTGCGCGCACACCCCGACGAGGTGCGTCCCCGGCTGCTCGCCGGAATGTCCGACCAGGACTCCGCCAGTCTTGAGGCGTTGCTCGGCGGGTATGACGACCTGGAGCTCGCCGAACTCGTCCGCGACCTGGGTGGCCACGACCTGGAAGAGCTGCGCGCGACTTTCGCCCAGATCGACGACCGCCGTCCGACGGTGATCTTCGCCTACACCATCAAGGGACGCGGCCTCGCACTGGAGGGGCACCCCAGCAACCACGCCGCCCAGCTCACCCGGGCGCAGATGGAGGACCTCGCCGAGGCGTCCGGGATGTCGCTGGACGCGCCCTGGGCGCGCTTCGGGCCCGGCACCGAAGCCGCCCGGATCTGCGCCGATGCTGCCGAACGGCTCGCCCGCGAACCGATCCGGCACGCAACCCTCGCGGCGGTGCCGAGTGAGTTCGAGTGGCGGCACAAGGCGGTTGCCTCCACCCAGGCCACCCTGGGCCACTTCCTGTCCGATCTGCGTCGTGCCGCCCCGGAGGTCGCCGCCCGCGTCGTCACGGCCAGTCCTGACGTGGCCAGTTCGACGAACCTGGGCGGCTGGATCAACAAGACCGGGGTGTGGTCGCTGGCCGGACGGCAGGACTGGTTCAGCGACGACCGGGAGCGGCTGCTGAAGTGGCATGAGAACGCGGGCGGCCAGCACATCGAACTCGGCATCGCCGAGGTCAACCTGGTCGGCCTGGCCGCCGAGCTGGGGCTGACCGGCGCCCGCTGGGGCCAGCCGCTGATCCCGATCGCGACGCTCTACGACCCGTTCATCAACCGGGCGCTGGAGCCGTGGACGTTCGGTCTGTACGCCGGCGGCCGCTCGATTGTGATCGGCACGCCGTCCGGGGTGACGCTGGCGCCCGAGGGTGGTGCGCACCAGTCGATCAACACGCCGTCGGTGACGCTGGAGATACCCGGGCTGACCAGCTGGGAGCCTGCTTTCGCGCAGGATCTGGAGTGGACGATGCTTCAGGCCATCCGCGACGTCACCGATCCGGACGGATGCTCAGCCTATTTCCGGTTGTCCACCCGGCCGGTCGACCAGTCGCTGGCCCGCATCCCCGAGGACCCGCTGCTGCGGGAACGCCGGCGCGCCGAGGTGCTGGCGGGCGGCTACCGGTTGCCCGGGCATGCGGCGTCCGAGGACCAGGTCACTCTGGTCGGGGCCGGCGCGATCATGACCGAGGTGTGCGCCGCGGCGCAGCGCCTCGGTCAGCTCGGGGTCCGGGCCGGGGTGGTCTGCGTGACCAGTCCGGGACTGCTGTTCCGTGCCCTACGGGAACGCACCCGAATCACCGCGACCAGCCGCTCGGGCATTCTCGACCGGCTCTTCCCGCCGGCTCACCCGGCCCCGCTGGTCACCGTGATGGACGCCCACCCACACACCCTCGCCTTCCTCGCCGGCGTACGGGGCGACCGTACGCACACCCTTGGTGTGACCGGCTTCGGGCAGGGAGCCAGCGTGACCGACGCCTACCGGCTGCACGGCATCGACGTCGACTCGATCACCTCGGCGGCTCTGGACCTGCGCTGAGCCCATTCGCAGTCCGTGCGGCGGTGAGGCCTGTCCGCACGTCCTGCACCGGGCGACATCGCCAGCGGCGACTGATCCGCGCTCGTCAGCCGTCTGCGTCATTCATCGGCGCCCGCGGTGTCGCCGGCGTGCGCCGCTCGGCGAAGCGGTCCCGAGCAGCCGAGAGGAACATCCAGGTCGCGTAGAGCAGCAGCCCGCCGACCAGGCCCGACACCACGATCGTCCGCGTCTCACCGGTAAGCAACGTAGCCACCCAACCCAGGTACGGAATCGCGTACCAGACCGTGCCTCTGACCTGTACCGGCTGCACCGGCACCAGGTCGGGCTGGGCGTTGGCGTCACCCTTGGTGATGAACACCGGTGAGCCGTCGGCGCGCAGCATCCGCTGGGTGATGCGGTGGGTGACCAAGGTCGGCTCGCCGCTCTTCAGCTGATAGGTGAGCACCTTGCCCGGAACCAGGTCGGGGAGTTCGGTCGGCCGCACGACGATCAGGGTGCCGGGCGGCAGAGCCGGCTCCATCGACGAGGTCTGGACGGTGAGCGCGACCGAGCCGGTGACCGCCGGCACCACGATCGCGACCAGGCCGATGCCGAGGGAGAGCACCAGCAGCGCGGCCATCACTCCGGTGCTGATCGCGTGCAGTGCGGCGCGCAGGCTTCCTGGCGGAGGCACCGCGGCGTCGCGAGGCGCGGTGAGCGTGTCGGAGTCGTCGGGGAGGTGAGTTTCGCTCTGAGCGTCGGGCTCGGCCTGGATCAGGGGCGCGGTCGGGGCGTCGGGCTCGGCCTCGACTCCGGGCTCGGTCTGGACGTCGGGCTCAGTCATCGGGCGACACCTCGCTGGCTTCGTTCGGCGCGCGACGGCGCCAGGCAAGGACGCCGATGATCGTTCCGGCCACGATGGCGGCTGCGCCCACGAGGCCGACCGGTAGCGAAGCCCCCGGGCCGGTGGTGGGCAGCTGATCGGGTCCCGGAGGGTTGGGAGGGTTGGGGGAGGCCGGCGGCTCCTGGCACACACTCCCGGGGACGGCCGGAGTCGCGCCGGTGGCTTCAGTGAGCATGCCGCGGAGCCGGAAGCGGACGGTGCTGAGCATGCCGCGCTGCTCGCCGAGCCGGCGATCCACTCCGGCGGTCAGCCGGAGCCGCAGCTGCTCGCGCGGTCGCAGCACGATGCCGTCCGCCAGCACCGTGCAGTGTCCGTTGCGCACGCCGGTCTCGATCGTCACCGGCGAGGAGGCCGGCCTGCCCGGCTGACGGGTGTTCAGCGAGAAGGCCGCGGCCAGCGCGGGGCTGTCCGTGCGGGGACCGACGAGATCGATGCGCAGCACCGCGTCCGCGGTGGAGTCGTTCTTGACCCAGACCTGCTCGGTGCTCTCGTCGCCGGGCACGACCCGGCCCATCCGGTCGAACAGCGGCAGGGTGCTGTCGGGGGTGAAGTGGACGCCGTCCCGTGAGACCAGCAGCTGGCTATCGGCACCGACGGCGGGGACTGTGGCGCTGATGATGCCTGCCAGCGTCAGCAGCGAGCTTGCCAACGTGGCAGCGGCGCGCGCGAGGGCCGTCCGGTAAGTCGCGTCGGCTGTCACCATGACTCAGCCGATCCCCGCGACAGCGGTGACCGTGGTGCCACTGCGGCTGAGCCGGATGCCGTCCCACAGCACATTGGTGCCGCTGACGATCCGGTACGTCGAGGTGGCATTGTTCGGAATGTCGGTGTCGCTGCGATCGAAGACCACGTTCGTCGACCCGTTCGAGAAGGTCTTGACCGTCGTCCAGGCTGTGCAGCCGGCGTTAGTGCAGCGCTCCAGGCTGCCCGCGGGCACGTTCGAGCCGCCGAAGGTAAGGGTGATGGTGGGGAACAGGATGTTGCCCGTCTGTGCGAAGGTCAGCGGCTCGCGCTGGAACCGCAGCCGTGCGCTCGCGGAGTCGCACGTCACCATGGTGGCGTTTGCCGCTGAGCTCGTCGGCAGGCCCAGGCACAGGCCGGTCGCCGCGCTGACCAGCTGGGAACGGGTGGCGTCGATCCGCTGCACGTACCACTGCTGACTGGTCGAACTGGCCGCGTTCGCGGTGGTCGCGTTCGCACCCGTGTAGCTGACGCGGGTACCCATGGCGTGCCGGGGGCGGATGGTGACCAGTGACTGCTCGTCGCCGGAGACCGGAAGGAACTCCCACCGCTGGTTGGAGTCGTTGTGGCAGCCGTAGGCGATGACGGCGGCGCCGCTGCCACCGCTGCCGCTGACGTCGAGGCAGAAGGCGGTGTTGGCGTTGGCGCGGACGGTGAACCACCGCGAGAGCGCCGGATTGAAGAACCCTTCGGTGAGCGGATACATCCCGGCGGTTTGCTGCCGATGGGTGGCGCTCGCCGCGGATGCTACCCATCCGGCGGCAGCGAGCGAGACACTGATCTGTGGGTTCGCCTGCTGGGAACCGTCCGCCGAGGTGAGCGCCGTCCAGTCGGGAATCGTGGTCCGCACGCAATAGGTGACCGACGCCCCGGCATTGAGCGTGGGGGAGAGGGCCGGGGGCGCGGCCCAGGTGCCGCTGAGCGCCGACCCTGGCGGGTTCGTCGCACTGCACGCGGCGGCCGTGGTAGCCCAGACCCGGATCGGCAGACCGCTCGCCCATGACTCCGGCGCCGCGATGGTCACCGCGGCCGTGCCGTTCACAGCGCCGGTGTTGGTCACCGTGAAACTGCCGGTGTCGCTCAGGTTGCTGGGCAGGTATGTCGCGCCCATGCCGGCGAAGCCGGATTGGCTCACCGTGACGCCCTGGGTGGTGAGCGACCCGGTGGCGTCCGCGCTCGCGGTGAAGTACGCCCAGCTCGCGGTGCCGCCGATCGCCACCAGGAACGCGGTGGCCCCGGCGATGAACGCGAGGCGCTGCCGGGCGAGCCAGGCTCGCACCCCGCCTGCGGTGTCTCGGTTCGTCATCTCAGCTCACGCTCTGGGTGCCGCGAACGGTGACCGTGAAGGTCAGGCCCTGGCCACTCACGGTGGCAGGGGTGCTCGTCGCCAAGGCGACCTCGAAGCAGTACCAGCGGGTGGCTCCGGCGGCCAGTGAGCCACCGCTGAGTGGCTCGTCGTAGCCGTTCAACGTCTTCTGGCTGCCGCTAAGGCCGGCCTCGCAGGCGGCGGCACTTGCCACCGGGGTGATCCTGGCGCGGGCATAGGAAGTGATCGCGGTGCTGGTCGCAGCGATTTCGGCGCGCAGGGTGGCGGGCACATCACCGGTGTTTTTCACGCTGAGCGCCTTCGCGACCGGCGTGTTCGGCGAGACTGCGAAGGCCCCGAGAGCGGCCGAGCTAGCCCCGTTGAGCTGTAGCCCGAGCGTCCCCGCGGTGAGTGTGGCGCCGGGGGTTTGGGTGGTGACGCTGAGCAGCGCGTAGGTACCGCCTGCACCGCCGACACCGACCGCCACCGCGACGCTTGTGGCGAGCGTTGCCCGGGCCAGGATCCCTAGTTGTCCAGCCATTGCCGGACGCCGTTCGCTACGCCGCCGTTGCGTTGCTCGGGGCTCGGTGAATCGGGGCTGAGTGCGCGCGCGCAGGTGCCGGCTCTGCCGACGATTGCTGGGCTCACTCATCTGGGTTCTGGAACTCCGTGTTCGGGCGCGGGAATCGCGCACATCGCTGGTTTGCGGTGACGTGACCGGCGGCGCCACAGCCGTTGCTTCGCCGCCGGCGCCAATTCGCCGGGGCGGGAGTCAACCCGCCCCGGAACAGGCATTACGGAATCGTGATGCTGGCGTCGACTTGGGTGACGGTGAGGGCGAAGTTGGACAGGTTCACGGCACCCGTTTTGGCCGGATTGTCCGCAGTCGGAGAGCCCGCTGCACCGAATGGCCAGGTGATCGTGGCGGTGATGGTGGCCGCATAAGTGCTGCTGGAGTTGGCTTTGTGCTCGAAGGTGTTGCCGCCGGTTCCCACCGGGGTCGCGCCGGTGACCGCGAAGACCGCCGAGTTGCTGAGCCGTCCCGCCAGCGCTGTGTCCGCAGCGTTCCCGCCGGCCGCCGCCACCGAGCCTCCCGCGAGGCCGACCTGGAAGCGCAGGTTCTGACCCTGGGCGGTGATGTTCGCCGGCACCGTGTAGGTGAGCACATCGCCTGGCACAATGCGGACGGCGGCAATGTTGGGCACCGCGGTCGACGCGCCGCTGGTGTGCTGGATGGTCCAGGTCGGGGTGCCGTTCGCCACAACCGTGAGCGTGCCGGCGGTGATCGTGTTCGACCCGCCGAGGTTGGCAGTGTCGTTCCAGTAGGCGAGGGTGCTGCCTCCGCCGAGCAGCAGGACGACGGCTACTCCGGACGCGAGGGCGCCCTTGGTCGTCTTCTTCACGTTGGTCTCTCTATCTGTGGGGGGTGGGAGAAATCCGGTGTGCGCGGCCGCACGAGGCAATGCCGAATGTCGATCGGCAGATTCACTCTGTGCGGCCCGAATGCGATACTGAAGGTACTGATAGCCGGGACGGCTGGGGCGTGGTTGGCCCAGAACCTTCCCCCGAATATTCCCCTTTCCGACCACGGAGTGGACACCCCCAACGTGAGCCTTACCAATGCCCGACCCAGATATGGGAATTCCGGAGCCGCCGCCGCTATCCGGCCAGATCCCGTGAACGCAGGCCGAGTGTGGCTTCCCGTCCGGAAAGCCCTACTCGAACGGCTCGGCCCCTCGTCGAGCACCTTCCGGGGAACCCAACGGCTCACGGTGCTCTGCGCTCCGTCGGGTTACGGCAAGACCGACATCGTGGCCGGCTGGCTGGGGGACGGCAGCGACCCGCAGCGCGGCGTCCGCTGGGTGAGCGGGATGCGCTCCACGTCGGACGCCCTGTGGCCCTCGCTCGCGCAGGAGTTGGCGCCGCTGTCGGGCGGCGTCCCGTCGCCGAGCGACGATCCAAGGCGTGCCACCCTGCGCATCGCCGCATCGATCACCTCGCCGTTGACCCTTGTGGTGGACGACTACCAGCAGTCGACGAGCCCCGAAAATGACGCAGCGATCGCCGAGTTGTCGGCGATTTCGCCACTGCTTCGGGTCGTCGTGGTGGGCCGCAGGGTGACGTTGCTGGATCGTCCACTGATCACCGCGAAACTCCGCGTCCTGCACCTCGCAGAGCGCCAACTGGCACTCACCCCAGACGAGGCGCTCGCGTTTGCGGCCTCACTCGGCGTCCCACCGGACGACCGGTTGCGGACCGCGCTGGAGCGCACCGACGGCTGGCCGCTGGCCATCGGTGCCACCCTGAAGCTCGGTTCCGATGAGCTGTATATCGACACCGCCGAGGGTCGCCGTTGGATCGGATCCTCACGCGCGTCGGCCTTCGATCCGGTGGCCAACCTCAATGCGTTCGCGATCGACTCCGTCGAGATCCTCAGTCGGCACCTGCGCACGGTGGCCCTCGCTGCCACCCAACTCGACGCGCTCAGCACCTCCCAAGCCGCCCAGCTGCTCGGCTCCGGGAGCGACACTGCGCTGGCCGCGGCCGAGCAACTCGTCGAACTGGGTCTGCTGGTGCGGGCGTCCGGCGCGCACGCCGTCGAGTTCCGGTGCCATCGAGCCCTGCAGGAGCCGCTGCACCAGCGTGCCGTGCAGACGCTGGGGCGCACCGAACTCGCCCGGCTGCACCGGGACCGCGCCGCGGAGGTCGAACCCGCCGCGCCTGGCGTCGCCTTCCGGCTCTACTGCGCCGCCGGGGACTACGAGGCAGCCGAAATGGTGCTCGCGGCCAACTTCGCGGTACTCGCCGACGACCCGGACGGCGAGCGAACCCCGTTGCTGCGCGCGATGCCCGACGAGGTGCTGCTCGCGCACCCGACGCTCACCTTTGCGCTGCTGTTCGTCGAGCTTCCGCTGACCGACGTCGCTCCCGAACGAGTCGAGCACCTGGTCAGGCTCTGGGCACAGGGACTGCGCGGCAAGCTGCCGCAGGGGAGCGCGACCCCAGCGGGCCCCCTTCACTTGCCGCTGCTGTGCCAGGCGATGGCGGTCTGCCGTGTGGTCGGCGACCCTGAGGACTCCCACGCGCTGATGCGCCATATCGAGAGCCTGCTCACGCCGAGCCAGGTCGCCGAGGATCCCACGACGGGGCCCGAGCGGACACCTGCAGTGGGGTCGCCGACGTTCGGCGGCTTCCTGCCCGCGTACTTTCACCTTGCGGCGAGCACCGCGATCACGGCGGGCGACCTGGAGGGCGCGCGACGCAACCTGAATCGGCTTCGGCGTCGTTGCGAGCGGATGATCGCCGGCGGTGATTCCACCTACCCGGGCGGATCGAGCCACACTGTCGCCGATTCCGGGACCCGGTGGCTGCTGGCTGCGCTGAGTGGACTGGCGTTCGCCGATCTGCTCGACGGCGATCTCCGCAGCTGCGCCGACATCCTCGCCGAGTTCGACGAGCTGGCGGAACGCACCGGCGCCCAGGCGCCGAGCATCGGCTGGGTGGGTGCCGAGATCGCCCGCGCGCACCTGTCGTACGAACTGGCCGACGAGGCCCTGCTGGACGCTGCCACGTCCCGGCTGAGCTCGCTGGCCCTCCGTCTCGACTCGTGGCCGCTGCTGGTCATCGCCCAGGCGGCCTGGATCCGCCGCGTCCGCACCACCTGCTCGGCGCTGGCGCACCTGCGGGCCGGCACGGCCCAGGTCGGCGAGCTGCCGCAACGTGCCCGCCGATGGTCGGAGTTCGTCCTCACTTTCGAGATCAGGCTGTGCACCTGTCTGGGCGACCTGCCCGTCGCGGCGGCTCTGCTGGCCACTGCATCGACCGACAGTCCGGGGATGCGGCTGGAGCGGGCACGCTTCGCGCTGTTCTCGGGCGACGATGTGCAGGCCCTGCTCACCGCGCAGTACGTTGCGCTCCCGGGCACGACGAAACGGCAACGGATCGACCGCTTCCTGATCAGTGCGGTCGCCGCCTGGAGCTGCGGGCGGCGCGAGGACGCATTCTTCATGCTGCGCGAGGCGGCGACGCTGCTGGACCTCCACCAACTGCCCTCCGCACTGCAGAACGTGCCCTACCTGCTGCTGCGCGACGTTGCCGTTGCTGCCCGGGAGGCCGGCGTCTGCGATCTCGTCGGCCTGGTCGACGAGGTGCCCGAACCGGCGCGCGCCAAGCGCTACGAGCGGCTCACCGGGATGGAACTGCGCACCCTGCGGACGATCGCGGAGCATGGCAGCGCGAACAACGCGGCGGCCGAGCTGTTCATCACGCCGGGCACCGTCAAGAAGCACCTGGCCTCGATCTACCGCAAGCTCGGGGTCAACGGCCGCGACGAGGCCATCCTGATGGCGGGCCGGATGGGCATCCTGACGTAAGTCGAGGAAGCGCTGATCAACTCAACCACCGCTGGTTGAGCTACGTCGAAACCCTTGCCAACGCCAGGTCGCCAAGGTCTCGACAAGCTCGACCAACGAAAGTCAACGCCTCCTCAAGCAGCACGACGCGCCCCGGGCCCGAGCCCGGGGCGCGTCCTGATCGATCAGCGAGATCAGCCGAGGGCGGCGTTGACCACCTCACGAGCCTCCGCCTGGACCTGAGCGAGGTGCTCGGGTCCCCGCAGCGACTCTGCGTAGATCTTGTAGACGTCCTCAGTGCCGGACGGACGCGCGGCGAACCACGCGCTCTCGGTGGTCACCTTCAGCCCACCGATCGCCGCGCCGTTGCCGGGGGCCTTGGTCAGCTTCTCGAGGATCGGCTCACCGGCCAGCTCGGTGGCGGTGACGTCCTCGGGCGACAGCTTGCCCAGCTTGGCCTTCTGCTCGCGGTTCGCCGGGGCGTCGACCCGGGCGTAGGCGCTCTCGCCGTACTTGTACTCCATCTCGGCATAGATCTGGGACGGGGACTTGCCGGTCACCGCACGGATCTCGGAGGCCAGCAGGCAGAGCAGGATGCCGTCCTTGTCGGTGGTCCAGGTCTGCCCGTCCAGGGTCAGGAAGGACGCCCCCGCCGACTCTTCGCCGCCGAAACCGATGTCACCGGTCATCAGACCCGGCACGAACCACTTGAAGCCCACCGGCACCTCGATCAGGGTGCGGCCCAGATCGGCGGCCACCTTGTCGATGAAGGACGAGCTGACCAGGGTCTTGCCGACGCCGGCGTCCGGCTTCCACCCGGGACGATGCGTGTACAGGTACCAGATCGCGACAGCCAGGAAATGGTTCGGGTTCATCAGCCCGTGGTCGGGGGTGACGATGCCGTGCCGGTCCGAGTCCGCGTCGTTGCCCGTGGAAATGTCGTAGTTGTCCTTGTTGGCGATCAACGACGCCATCGCATACGGGCTGGAGCAATCCATCCGGATCTTGCCATCCCAGTCGAGCGTCATGAACGGCCAGGCCGGGTCGACGGTGGCGTCGATCACTTCGAGGCCGATGTTCAGGTTCTCGGCGATGTACTGCCAGTACTGGACGGCGGCGCCGCCCAGCGGGTGGGCGCCGATCTTCAACCCGGCGGCCCGGATGGCGTCCAGGTCGATGGCGTTCTTCAGGTCCTCGCAGTACGCCGTCCGGTAGTCGTGGCGCACGATGCCGTCGGCGATCGCGTCGTAGGGGCGGTCCCGCTTGATGCCGTCGGGCGCGGCCATCAACTCGTTGGCACGGGCCGCGATGACCGAGGTGGCGTCGGTGTCGGCCGGTCCGCCGTGCGGCGGGTTGTACTTGAAGCCGCCGTCGGTGGGCGGGTTGTGGGAGGGGGTGACCACGATGCCGTCGGCCCGTGGACCCTCATGGTCGCGGTTGTAGACGATGATCGCCCGGGACACCGCGGGGGTGGGGGTGTAGTCCTCGTCGTTCTCGGCGCGGACGTCGACACCGTTGGCGACCAGCACCTCCAGCGCTGTCTTCCACGCCGGCAGCGACAGCCCGTGGGTGTCCTTGCCGATGAACAGGGGACCGTCCACCCCCTGCGAGGCGCGGTACTCCACGATGGCCTGGGTGGTGGCCGCGATGTGCAGGTCGTTGAAGGAGGTCTTCAGGCTGGAGCCGCGATGCCCCGAGGTGCCGAAGACGACCCTCTGGTCGATGTTCTCGGGATCCGGTACCAGGTCGTAGTAGGCAGCGATCATTGCGTCGACGTCGACGAGGTCTTCGGGCAGTGCGACCTGCCCGGCGCGTTCATGAACCATAGGCGCCATCATGCCAACGTGGGCCCGGCACGGCGACCCCCTCACGGCGGTTCTTTCGCAAGTCGGCCGCACGCCGCTCATCGGCGCTTCCGGAGGGACGTGCCGACGAACGCGACCACCGCTGGTTGAGCTTGTCGAAGCCCCTTGTCAGCACCAGGTTCGCGGGGTCTCGACAAGCTCAACCAACGACTGGGCTCAGGTCGAGGCTGTGGCGGCGCAGAGGTTGGTGAAACGGACGGCCAACGGCCGCCAGGCGACGCCCAGCTCGTCGTGAGCGGCGGCGACCTCGCCGATCAACCGCTGCGCTTCGGCCCCATCGGACGGCGGGTCGAGCGTGCACCAGGTGGCGAAGATCTGCTCGTCGACCTCCGGATGCCACTGGACGCCCCAGGTGGTGGCCGCGAACCGCGCCGCCTGCAGCTCGCCGCCGGAGGCCCGGGCCAGAGCGACCGCGCCCTCGGGCAGTGCCACCACCACGTCGTTGTTGGAATGGACGCCGCGCCGGACGCCGGTCGCCGGTCCGAACAGCGCATCGGCGCCGGCCTCGCCGGTGTGGCCCACCGGCAAAAGGCCGCGCTGCTTGCCGTTCGGGTTGCGCACTACCCGGCCGCCGAGCGCGACCGCCGCCAACTGGTGCCCCAGGCAGATGCCGAGCGTGGGCACGCCGGACGCCGCAGCGTCCGCGATCAGCCGCCGGACTGCCGGCAGCCAGGGCGCCACGGAATCGTCGGTTGCGCCCATCACCCCGCCCAGCACGATCAAGCCGTCGACGGCGTCCGGATCGGGCAACGCGTGACCCAGGTCGGGGCGGACGACGATCAGCTCGGCGCCGGCCTGGGTGAGCCAGCCCGCGAGGCGGCCCGGTGGGCACTCGTCCTGATGCTGAACGATCGCGATCAGCGGGGCACCGACCCGGTGCCGCGCGCTACGCCGCCCATCGGTGGATCGAGGCTGGGTCACCCGCCAACTTTGACACAATGCACTTATGACCTTGCCGAAGTTCACCTCCCGCGCCATGGATCTGTCCGGGATCGCCGCCGCCGCGAAGGCCCCGCCGGTCCCCCCGGGCGCCTCGTTCGTCCTGGATGTCGACGAGAGCAACTTCGAGGCCGTGATGCAGCTGTCCACCCGGCACCCGGTGGTGGTCGAGCTCTACTCGCCGCGTGCGAACGCGCAGCCGCTGTCGGACGACCTGATCGCGCTGGCCAACGCCGCCGGCGGCGCCTACCTGCTGGCCCGGGTCAACGTGGACGCCTCGGCGACCATCGCGCAGGCACTCGGCATTCAGGCCGTCCCCACCGTGATCGGTGTGATCGCCGGCCAGCTGGCCCCGCTGTTCCAGGGCACCCGCTCGAAGGACGAGGCCGAGACGGTGATCGCGCAGCTGCTGCAGGTGGCGGCATCCAACGGCCTGGTCGGACGCGCCGAGCCGGTCGCCGGCGGAGCGGGGGAGACCGACGAGGCCGACCCGCGGTTCGCCGAGGCGGACGCGGCCCTGGAACGCGGCGACTTCGCCGCGGCTCTCGCCGAGTACGACAAGATCCTCGCCCAGACCCCCAACGATCCCGAAGCCAAGATCGGACGCGCCCAGGTCGCCCTGCTCGCCCGCTCCGGCGGCATCGACCCGGCTGCCGTCCTGGCGGCTGCGGCAGCCGAACCGGTCTCGGCGGACGCGCAGTTGGCCGCCGCCGACCTGGAGGTGCTCTCCGGCCGCCCCGACCAGGCCTTCGACCGACTCATCGCCCTGATCCGGGAGACCGCGGGCGCCGACCGAGACGCCGTCCGCGTCCGCCTGCTGGAGCTCTTCGAGATCGTCGGCCCCGCCGACCCCGCCGTCCTGAAGGCCCGCCGGGACCTGATGAGCGCGTTGTTCTGAGCACACCGACGTGGGAGCGGCGACACCAGTGGTCGGCCCGACCATCCGGAACACACCTGGAGCCTGAGAAACCCCGCCGGACTTCTTCTGGAGCACGGTCCACGTCGATGCGCAAGAACACAGGTTGAGATCCTCCGGTCGCTCTGATCGTCCGGCACCTGCTCTCGCGGGAGTCGACTCGCCACCATGCCGTCATTGCGGTGCACGGTGCTCGCTGGCGGGTCCTCTTAGCTAGCTAGAGATCAACTCTCCCGTCAATGAGCGGGCGACGCATCCTCGGGTATACTGGATGGCCATGATGGAGTGGATTCGCAAGCCGCTGCGCTGGCGGCTCCCCGCCACGGCGTACCCCAAGAGCGATGTTCTGGCTCGGCTTTCGAATCGACCAGAGCCGAACTTGGTCACCGCGGTCATTCACCAACGCCGGGACAACTTGTTGTCCTTAGCGATCCTGGTCATCGCCATATTGACATTGTCTTGGGGCTCGACGATGGCACTGAATTGGCTAAGGGAAATTACCGATCAATTCGATCCGATCGTCATATTGAGCGCAGTTCTTGCTCTATTTTTCATAATTGTGCTCTCGACCGTTGGTCTCGTGACATGGTATGTTAATCGGATGATGAGAATGCAGGTCATCGTCACCCTTTATCACCTCATTGGTGTCCTTGATTCCTCTCCTGAACTCTGGGGCAGGCGCTCCTATATGAGTCAACTTAACTCCCGATTGTCTACACTCGCCTTTCGGGTCGAACGAAGCTGGAAGTCCGGCCGTACTTACATCCGCGACGTAGATCGTGCACTGAAGCTCGAAATGTTGAGCCGCGGAGTCACAATCAGAGAACTTACGGTTTGGGTGTTTTCTCCTCAATCGCAAACGCGCAACGACCTGCTCGTCACCTTGGAAAAGAGGCTAGCCGCAGGGATCGAAAATCGCTGGCTAGACTTCCCCGCCGCCTCGATAGAGGCGGAGCCAGCACGGTTCTGGGCCGCTACTTTATGGCGTTGGGTCGGCGCAGGCGCTACCATCTGCGTGCTGGCTATCGCCCAGGTGTTCTGGCCCCAGATGCTGACGCAGGCAGCGATTCTCCCAGTGATAGCCGTCACCATCGTGGTCAGCCTGTTGAATAGGTCCGGAATTCCAAACGAGTCGTTGAGCGTCGGAATGAGGCTAGCCGATCAAACCAAGCCACAACCCTTAGATGGCCGGGAAACTCCGAATAGGTGAAACCCGCCAGCCCACGAGGTGAAGCTAGTAGCTGCCGTTCCGATATCGGCCAGCGCCCTTGACGAGCACCTCGCATGCTACGGATAAAATAGCCAATTGGCGTGATTGTCGCGGGTGCCGTCTCGCAAGGGAGAGTAGTCGTCGCCTGACTATAGGCTCACTACCTGGATGCCTACGAGGCCGTCTGAGAGCCGCTCCAAGTCGTCAGGCTAGAGGTGAGTATCGGCCCTCCACCAACGGCGAGTGCGGCGGCGACCACCCGTCGCGTCGACGTGGTGCTTCGAAAACAGGTGATGTCGCCACAACAGGTTCCCAATCGTGCGCGGGCTAGCGACCGATCCGTATGGATGACCTGAATGCTCGTCCAGCGGCTCAGGCAGGCATCCCGAGTTAATCGTGACGTCCGCCCGATATTGCTCGGACAGAAAACGCCGCCGGAACGACGACATCACTGTTGGTGTGAAGCGCAGCCTTGAGCGCCGACAACACCATGCCCGGCATGGCGCGGCTTCCGGCCCGTGCGAACTCGCTGATCGCCTGCGAGTCGAGGATCAGCGTCTTCACCGCAGCAGTTCTTCGAACTCCGCGACTAGAGCGGGATCAGCCGGGCCGTAGTGCGCCTCGAGTTCGCTGACCAACGCGGCGAGGTTGGCGCGCCGCGCGCTTCCGGTGACGATCGCCTTGGGTGCGTCCTCGGCATCCGACGCCTCGATCGTGTCTGAACCGAGGTTCGGAACCTTCGGCACCTTCATCCGGTCACCATATTCATTGCCGACCATCTGCACCATCGGGCACGACATCGCCCTGGTTCAGCGTCCTTTCCGTCGTTCAAACCAGGTGAAGGACGCCGAAGCAGGGCGAAGTGGAATCAGGCCCGGAGCGGGGTCTCGACAAGCTCGACCAACGGGCGGTCTGGCCCTTCGCGGCTGGTCCTGGACTTCGTCAGCGGAGATCCCGGCGTCCGCCGGGATGACGGTTGGCTCGACGGGCTCGACCAACGGACGGTCTGGCCCTCGCCGCCGGTTCGGGGCCTCGTTGTCGGGATCCCGGCGTTCGCCGGAATGACGACTTTTGCCGGGATACCGGCCTTGACCGGATGACGGCTACTCGGCGTCGCGGCGGGGGAGTCCGCGCTCGAGGTATTGGGTGCCGCCACCGAGCCGGCAGGACACGGCGGCCAGCATCCGGCCGCGGGCAAAGGGGGCCATCTTGTCGGCGGCCTTGTCCGGGGCGAGCCAGTGCACCTCGCGGATCTCACCCAGGTCGGGCGTCACCATGTCGATCTGCTCAGCGGTCAGGGTGCCGCCGTCGAAGATGAGTTCGACGGCGTCCTCCCAGCCGAGGTACGGGCCGAGCCAATCGACCACCAGGATCCGTCCGACCGGCACATCGAGAGACATCTCCTCAGCGATCTCGCGGACGGCCCCGTCCCACGGCGATTCGAACGTGTTCACGATGCCGCCGGGCAGTTCCCAGTCCGGCTTGAAGGTGGTTTCCAGCAGGCACACCCGGTCCCACGGGTCGGTGATCAAGGCGTGCGCGATCAGCCGTTTCCGGGGCAGCACCGAATTCATCACGCCGGTGAAACCGCCGGGCCCGTAGACCAGATCGTTGGCTAGCCGGGCGTAGAGCACCACATCGGTGAGCGCGCCGTCCGGCAACGCCAGCGCCTCGCGCCGGATGCCCTCCAACCGGAACCCGGCGCGCTGGACGGCGCGGCGTCCGACCTGGTCACCGGCTGGCAGCGACACCTCGATCCGGCGTAGCCCGCGGGCGATCAGCCCGTCGTCCGCGGCGAGGCTGACCGCACGGTCCACGGTGTCCTGGGAAGCGCGTCCGGACCACTCCAGGACGCCGGCGTCGCCGGCGACCTGGAGCGTGACCTGGAACTCTTCGGCTCCCGTGCTCACCGAATCCGTGCTCAGTCCTCGTACCGGAAGAAGACCGCGCCCAGCGGTGGCACGGTGACCGTGGCGGCCGCCTCGAAGCCGTTGAACTCCTCTTCCTGAGCCTCGACCTGGCCCAGGTTGCCGTGGGAATCGGAGCCGTCGTAGATGCCGGCGTCGGAGTTCAGGATCTCCTTCCAGACGCCCGCCTTCGGCAGCCCGATCTTGTAGTCGTGCCAGGGCTCGGAGGAGAAGTTGACCATCACCGCGATGTGTTCGCCGTCACCGTCGGAGCGAATCCAGCTGAACGTGTTGGCGCTGGCGTCGTCGGCATTGATCCACTGGAAGCCTTCCGGATCGCAATCCAGCTTCCACAAGGCAGGGTGCTTGGTGTACAGCTCGTTGAGGTCCTTGATCAGGCGCTGCAGGCCGTGGTGGCCCCACAGGTCGGAGACCCACCACTCCAGCGAGGTGGCCTCGTTGAACTCGGTGCGTTGACCGAACTCGCAGCCCATGAACAACAGCTGCTTGCCCGGGAAGGCCCACATGAACGAGTAGAACGCGCGCAGCGTGGCGAACTGCCGCCAGGAGTCCTGCGGGATCTTGTTGATCATCGACCCCTTGCCGTGCACCACCTCGTCATGGCTGATCGGCAGAACGAAATTCTCCGAGTACTGGTAGACCATCGCGAAGGTCATCTCGTGATGGTGGTACTGGCGGTACACCGGCTCGAGCGCCAGGTAGCGCAGCGAGTCGTTCATCCAGCCCATGTTCCACTTGAAGCCGAAGCCCAGGCCGCCCTGGTCGACGGGCTTGGTGACGCCGCCGAACGAGGTGGACTCCTCGGCGATCATGCACACGCCCGGCACCCGCTCGTAGAGGTGCTTGTTGACGTAGCGCAGGAAGTCGATCGCCTCCAGGTTCTCGTTGCCGCCGAACTGGTTCGGCACCCACTCGCCGTCCTTGCGCGAGTAGTCGAGATAGAGCATGGACGCCACCGCGTCGACCCGCAGCGCGTCGATGTGCATCTCGGTCACCCAGTACAGGGCGTTGGAGACCAGGAAGCTCTTCACCTCGTTGCGGCCGTAGTTGAAGATGTAGGTGCCCCAGTCCATGTGCTCGCCCTGGCGGGGATCGGCATGCTCGTACAGCGCCGTGCCGTCGAAGCGGCCCAGCGCCCACTCGTCCTTGGGGAAGTGCCCGGGCACCCAGTCGAGAATGACGCCGATGCCGGCCTGGTGCAGCCGGTCGACCAGGTAGCGGAACTCGTCCGGCTTGCCGAGCCGTGACTGCGGGGCGAAGTAGTTGGTCACCTGATAGCCCCAGGACGGCTCGAACGGATGCTCGGTGACCGGCAGGAACTCGACGTGGGTGAAGCCCTGCCAGGTCACGTATTCGACCAGCTCCTCGGCCAGGTCGAGGTAGCTCTTCCCCTTGCGCCACGAGCCCAGATGGACCTCGTAGATCGACATTGGGGCCTCGTGCGGACGGGTCTTGGCGCGCTTGGTCATCCATTCGTCGTCCGCCCAGCCGTACTTGCTGGTGTAGACGATGGACGAGTTGGCCGGCGCCTGCTCGGCGAAGAACGCCATCGGGTCGACCTTCTCGCGCCAGACCCCGTCGCCGCCGAGCACGTTGTATTTGTACAGGGCCCCATCGCCGACCCCCTCGACGAAGATCGTCCAGACCCCCGAGCCTGGGACCAGGTGCATCTGGTCACCGGTCCACCAGTTGAAGTCGGCGTTGAGCCGGACGGCCTGGGCGTTCGGCGCCCACACCGCGAAGCGGGTGCCGTGGATCTCGCCCCGTTCGTCGTCGTGCAGGGTGACCGGGTGAGCCCCGAGCCGGCGCCAGAGTTCGGTGTCGCCACCACTGTGGAACCCCTCGAGATCCCAACCGGTCAAGCCACCGTTTGGATCGTGTGCCATCAGTTCTCCTCCTGGTTGTGCGTTGCGGACAGCGCCGTCCGTCCTGCGACATCATGGACCGCACCGAGCGGGATGTGAACCCATTTGGGCCTATTGCGTGTTTCGTAAACCACCTCGTAAATCGCCTTGTCAAGCTCATAGGCGTGGAGCACGGACGGCTCCGGCGCAGCGCTGCTGCAGTACCCGTCGAGGAAGGCTCGGCGGGCCGATCGACACCAGGCCAGGGCCTGGGTCGAGGTGGGATCTGAGTGGGCTCCCCGCACGTAGTCGAAGGAGCGCAGCATGCCGGCGACGTCGCGCCACACGCTATCGGGTTGCCGCCGTTCGGCCAGCGGCTTGAGGGGCTCGCCCTCGAAATCGATGATGGTCCAGCCGTCGGGGGCATACAGCACTTGCCCGAGGTGGAAATCGCCGTGCACGCGTTGTGCGGCCAACTCCGCACCGTCGAGATCCTCGAAGGTGCGCTCGGCGGACGACCGGACGGCGGCGAGCTCGGGCACCTGGGCGAGCGCGGCCTCGAGTCGTCCGAGCATGGACGCGGCCACCGTCGAACCCGAGATAGCCGAGATGCCGAAGGTCTCGGCGAGCCGTGTGTGCACCCGAGCCAGCGCCCGGCCCAGCTCGCTCGCCTCAGTGGCGATGTCGCGTCCCTCGGCGCATGCCTCGCAGGCCCACTCCCAGCCGTCCCGGACGCCCTGGACCCGCTCCACGAACATCCCGAGATCGGCCTGCCCGCGGCCCGGCAGGTCGCCCACCAGGGTGCCGAACAGGGCCGGGGTGACCCCCGACCCGTTCAATCCGGCCAGCACTTCGACGTCCAGGTTCCGGCCGGCTTCCAGCTTGCGGAACAGCTTGAACAACCGGTCGTCGCCCAGGCAGATGGTGGTGTTGCTCTGATCGCCGCCCCACAGCCGGGTGGCCGCGTCGGGGTCGATCGCGGCTGCGTCGAGCCACTCCATCGCCGGATGATCGACCGCCGTGAGCGCGTGCAGCAAGGCGCGCATGCACGCCGGATCAGCGGGTGCCTCGACCACCTGGACGGCGCCGAGCCCCGGCTCGGTGGTGCTGAACACCACCGGAGCCTCGGGCTCGGTCGTGTAGCCGACCAACAGCAGGTAGCGCTCGTCGACGCCGCCGGCGTAGGTCACGGTGGCGACCTCGGCCCGGACCGCCGGCAGCTGCCCCGGCACGGTCAGCCAGGGCAGCTGCTCGAGGTCGGTGAGCCCTGCGGCCAAGCCCTTGCCGGCGAACCAGCGCGCATCCGAAATGACCTCCCACCAGGCTGCGAACGGCTGTACGGTCACCTGGCCATCCTGTCAGGAAAGCGCCGCGGGCAACAGCGTCCGGCTGTCAGAACGCGCTCTGCACGTGCAGGATGTGCGCCGGCGTACCTGGGCTGAGCCGAACGTAGTTGCGCGGGCCCCAGCTAAAGGCGGCACCGGTCAGCTCGTCGCGCAGCGCCACCGACTCGGCATCGCCCAGGCCCAACGCAGCCAGGTCCAGATAGACATCGGACTCGACGGTGTTGTCCGGATCGAGGCTGCAGATGACGATCACCACGTCGTCGCCGTCCCGCTTGGAGTACGCGATCACGCCGTCATGGGTGGCCTGATGGAAATGGATCTGGCGCAGCTGCTGCAGCGCCGGGTGGGCGTTCCGGATCGAGTTGAGCGTGCCCATCAGCATGTTCAGGTTGGGCTCGGCGTTGTAGTCGCGCGGCCGGAACTCGTACTTCTCCGAGTCCAGGTACTCCTCGCGGCCCGGCGACACCACCTCGTGCTCGAACAGTTCGAAGCCCGAGTAGACACCCCAGGTCGGCGACAGCGTGGCCGCCAGAATCGCCCGGATCGCGAAAATCGCCGGATTGCCCGACTGGAGATGGAACGGGTTGATGTCGGGAGTGTTGACGAAGAAGTTCGGCCGGTAGAACGGCGACATCTCGCCCGCCAACTCGACCAGGTACTCCTGGAGTTCGTACTTGGTCGTCCGCCAGGTGAAGTAGGTGTACGACTGGTGGTAGCCCACCTTGCCCAGCGCATGCATCATCTCGGGCTTGGTGAACGCCTCGGCCAGGAACAGCACGTCCGGGTCGGTCTCGCGCAGCCGGTCGAGGATCCAGCCCCAGAACTCCACCGGCTTGGTGTGCGGGTTGTCGATCCGAAAAATCCGGACGCCGTGGCTCATCCACAGCTTGAACAGCCGCAGCACCTCGTTGTAGATCCCGGCGGGATCGTTGTCGAAGTTGATCGGGTAGATGTCCTGGTACTTCTTCGGCGGGTTCTCGGCGTAGGCGATAGTGCCGTCGATGCGGGTGGTGAACCATTCCGGGTGTTCGGTCACCCAGGGATGGTCGGGGCTGGCCTGCAGCGCGAAGTCGAGCGCCACCTCCACCCCGAGCTCCTTCGCCTTGGCGACGAACCGGTCGAACGAGTCCCAATCGCCCAGCTCGGGATGGATGGCGTCGTGGCCGCCCGCCGGGCTGCCGATCGCCCACGGCGAACCGGGATCCTTCTCGGTGGCGTCCAGGGTGTTGTTCTTGCCCTTCTTGAACGCGCTGCCGATCGGATGGATCGGGGGCAGGTAGATGACGTCGAAACCCATCGCCGCAGCCGCTTCCAGCCGATCGTGCGAGGAGTCGAAGGTGCCGGAGGTCCAGGTGTCGGTGGCCTCGTCGTAGCTGGCGCCCTGGGAACGCGGGAAGAACTCGTACCAGGACGAGAACAGCGCCCGCTTCCGGTCGACCCAGAGCGGGAAGTCGGCGCTGGGGGAGACCAGCTCACGCGGGCCGTAGGTCGTCATCGCCTCGGCCAGCCCGGTGCCGTTGGCCACCTCGAGCAGATCGGCCGCCTTGCGCTGCGGAATCAGCAGCTGCGCGGTGGCCCGCAGAATGGACGCCTCGACCGGGTCGCCGGCCTCGTCGGCCAGGACGGCGGTGCGCTCCAGTAGGTCACGACCCTCCAGGCAGACCAGTTCCAGGTCGATGCCGGCGGCCAGCTTGGCCTCGGCGTTGTGATGCCAGGTGCCCCACGGATCGGACCAACCCTCGACGCGGAACGTCCAGGCGCCCTCGGCGTCCGGACGCACCCAGGCCTCCCAGCCGTCCAGGCCGGCCGGCTCGGTGGGGGTCATGTCGACCCGGGTTTCGACCCCGGAAGGACTGGTCAGGATCACCGATGCGTTCACGGCGTCATGGCCCTCGCGGAACACCTTGGCGCGGATCGGGATCAGCTCGCCGACCGCGGCCTTGGCCGCGTAGGCACCGCCTTCGATCACCGGCGAGACCTTGGCGACGGGTATCCGTCCGAAACCGAAGGGGCCGGTCATGACGGGAGAAAGATCAACCTCGATGGGGGCGGCATCGCCCGCGTTCGTCAGTTTGCTCACGCGGGTCAACCTACCGGCTGGCACCGCCATCGGGGAGCACCCCAGCCCGGAAAATCCGTACGTCGGAAACCGGTCAGCGGTTGGCACGGGAAGCGCTGATCAACGCAACCACCGCTGGTGGAGCGTGTCGAAACCCGATTCCAGCACCAGGTCGCCCAAGCTCTCGACAAGCTCGACCAACGAATCAGCGGTTCGCTACTGGGTGGTGTCGCCGGATGCCGCGTCCAGGTCGGCCTCCGGTTGCCCGCCGATGACCGGCGCAGCGCCCTCCTCAGCCGCAGAATCCTCGGCGGCCAGCAGATGGACGACCGGGCTGATCGGCGACGCCGCCACCGCCTGCGGGTGGTTGAGCACCTGGCCGTGCAGCACCACGACCGTCTGTGCGGGGACGCTGATCGTCGCGCCGACGCCCAGCGGCCGATGCGGCAACTCGGTGTCCAGTCCGGTGTGGGTGGTGATCTGCCAGCCGACCGACCAGGGCTGGCCGGGAAGGGTGAACTCGATCGGCGCGTCGCCGCCGTGCACGATGATCAGGAAAGCCTCGTCGGCGTCCGACACGTATTGGCCGAGGGTGCGGCGTCCGGTCTCGTGCCACTCGTCGATGGTCATCTCGGTGCCGTGCTCGGAGAACCAGGCCACCTCGGAGCGGCCCAGCCCCACGCCTTCGCTGTCCTGCACCTCGCGATGGGTGCGGAACTCCGGGTTGCGCAGCACCGGATGGTCGGCGCGCAGCTTCAGCAGCGTGCGGGTGAGCACGGTCTGTGCGGCCCACTCCTCGGCTGTGTGCCAGTCCACCCACGACACCGGGGAGTCCTGGCAGTAGGCGTTGTTGTTGCCCTGCTGGGTGCGGCCCATCTCGTCGCCGGCGGTGATCATCGGCACCCCTGCCGCCAGCAGCAGCATCGCCATCATGTTGCGGGCGCTGCGTTGCCGGGCGGCATTGATCTGGGGGTCGTCGGTCTCACCCTCGTACCCGTGGTTCCAGGACCGGTTGTCGTCGGCGCCGTCGCGGTTGCGTTCGGCGTTGGCTTCGTTGTGTTTCAGGTCGTAGGTGACCACGTCGCGCAGCGTGAAGCCGTCGTGGGCGGTGACGAAGTTGATCGAACTGGACGCCGGGCGTCCGCCGTGGTCGAAGGTGTCGGACGACCCGGACAGCCGGGTGGCCAGCTCCTGGACGCCGTGCGTGGCGCCGCGCCAGAAGTCCCGGGTGTAGCCGCGGAAGTGGTCGTTCCATTCCGACCAGCCCTGGCCCCAGCGTCCGACCTGGTACCCGTAGGGGCCCAGATCCCAGGGTTCGGCGATCATGATCTTGCCGGCCAGCACCTCGTCGGCGGCGATCAGCTGCTTGAACGGGTGGTCCTGCCGAACGTGATGCTGCTCGTCGCGGATCAGGGTGGTGCACAGATCGAAGCGGAAGCCGTCCACGCCCATGTCGGTGGCCCAGTAGCGCAGCGAATCGAGCACCAGCTGCAGCACCCGCGGGTTCGACGTGTCGACCGCGTTGCCGCAGCCGGTGACGTCGTAGTCGTTGCGGTTGTCGCTGGTCAGCCGGTAGTAGCCGCCGTGGTCGATGCCCCGGAAGCACAGCGTCGGACCGTCGTGGCCGCCCTCGCCGGTGTGGTTGTAGACCACGTCCAAGATGACCGCGATGCCGGCCTCATGCAGCTTGCTCACCATGTGCTTGAACTCGGCGACCTGGCCACCCAGGGTGCCGGCGTTCGCGCTGGCGTAGGGAGCGTGCGGGGCGAAGAAGCCGAGGGTGTTGTAGCCCCAGTAGTTCAGCAGGCCGCGTCCGATGTGGAACGGCTCGGAGACGAAGTGCTGCAGCGGCAGGAACTCGACGGCGTTGATGCCGGTTTCGACCAGGTGGGCGATGACGGCGTCGTCGGCGAACCCGGCGTAGGTGCCGCGCAACCCCTCCGGCACTTCGGGGTGCCGCTGGGTGTAGCCCTTCAGATGGGTTTCGTAGATCACCATCTCGTCAAGGGGCAGCGGCTTCGCCAACGGCGCGGGCGGCGGGCTGTCGGCCACCACGACGCTGAGCGGCACCGCGCCGAACGAGTCGGTGGTATCGCTCTCGAAGTTCGATTCGGTGGTGTGGTCGCTGATCGGGCCGCGGTAATCGACGTAGCCGGTGACTGCCCGGGCGTAGGGGTCGAGCAACAGCTTGGCCGGGTTGAAGCGGCGTCCGTCCTCGGGGTCCCATTCGCCGTGTACCCGGTAGCCGTAGCGCTGGCCGGCTTCGACGTCCGGAACGAATCCGCTCCAGATTCCCTCGTCCGGGTTCAGCGTCAGGTCCACGTTGGTCTGGTGCTCGTCGGCGTCGACGAGTGCCAACTCGACCCGCTCGGCTCGCGGCGCCCAGAGTGCGAACTCGGTGCCGCCGTCCCGGAGGTGAGCCCCGAGCGGAACGGTGGTGGCCGGTGCGCAGGGCACGGGCTCGGACATAGGCTGCCTTCGGATCGGGTACAGAACCGATGCGCCGGACGCGGGCGAGTGGAAGCCACCCACAGCGTGGAGCATCGGCTCATATAGTGCCGCAAGTAGCTGACGACGCAAGTATCGACCGGCCAGGGCGGGCGAGGCGAGGGGTGGGTGGATGACTGAGCGGGTCTATCTCGACCACGCCGCAGGAGCGCCCCTGCTGCCGTCGGCGCGGGTCGCGATGGAGGCGGTGTGGGAGCTTCCGGGCAACCCGTCGTCGCTGCATTCCGCCGGACGCCGGGCGCGCCGTCTGTTGGAGGAGAGCCGCGAGTCGTTGGCTGACTCCTTGGGGTGTTTGCCCACCGAGGTGGTCTTCACCTCGGGTGGGACGGAGGCCAACAACCTGGTGCTGCTCGGTGCCGCCGGGGCGCGCCCGGAGCGGCCGCGGCTGGTGATCGGTGGCGGAGAGCACCCCTCGGTGGCCGGTGTGGTCGAGCGGCTGCCTGGACGGGTGGACGTCTTGCCTCTGGACTCTGACGGCCTGGTGGCAGCGGGTTCTGAGGCGGTCATCGGGCCGGAGACCGCGCTGGTGTCGACGATGCTGGTGAACAACGAGACCGGGGTGGTTCAGCCGGTGGACACCATGGGCGCGAGGGCTCGCGAAGCCGGTGCCTGGCTGCACACCGATGCTGTGCAGGCCTTCGGTCACCTGCCGCTGGACTTTGCCGCGCTGGGCGTGGACGCCATGACGGTCACCGCGCACAAGCTGGGCGGTCCGGTCGGGATCGGAGCTCTGGTGATCCGCCGGGAGGTGGCTCTGGCGGCGCCCGGCTTCGGTGGCGGCCAGGAGCGGAAGATCCGGTCCGGCACTACGATGACCGCTCTGGCTACGGGCTTTGCCGAGGCTTCCCGCTGCGCGGTCGCCGATCTGGAGACAGAGTCGGCCCGGCTCCGCGCACTTCGAGAGCAGCTGGCTGCAGGGGTGGTAGCCGCGGTCGACGACGTCCGGATCAACGGGGCGGCGCCGATCAGCCCAGCCATCCTGAACATCACCTTCACCGGCTGCCGCGCCGACGACCTGCTGCTCATCCTGGACGCCGCCGGCATCGACTGCTCCACCGGCTCGGCCTGCACCGCCGGCGTCCATCAACCCAGCGAAGTGCTGCTCGCCATGGGCCGAACCCCGGACGAGGCGTCCGCCTCCCTGCGCTTCTCCCTCGGCCGGCGCACAAATGCTGCCGCGATCGAGAGGGTGCTCGCCGTACTGCCGGAGGCCGTGGACCGGGCCCGGGCGGCTTTCGAGTGAGGGAACGTTGATCAACGCGACCACCGCTGGTTGATCTTGTCGAAACCCCTTGCCAGCGCCAGGTCGCCCGAGGTCTCGACAAGCTCGACCGACGCAAACCAGCGCTTCCTAGCACCGATTGTCGGGCTTCCAGAACTCTCGGGTGCAGACGATCAGTTCGGCGGGCAGCGTCTGGACGTACTCGCCTCCACCGCTGCGGTAGTGGATGGTCACGCCGGTGCGTACCCAGCGGCCCGGCTGGACAACCTTGATGCCCAGCAAGAGCTGATAACCCTGCGGATGAGTGTCGTCCAGAACCCCACCGGGCTGGATTCGTGCCCTCGGCAGATCACGCGATTTCGGAGGGAACCCAGGCAGCAACTGGATGCTCGCGTAGGCACGGGGTGGTGGCACAATCTCGTAGCCGATCAGTTCCAGACCGGGCTCGCCGCCCTCGAAACGAACATCGATCACCTGAACCGGCTCGGAGACGACGTCCAGGGTCTCGAACCCGTCGGTGAACACGCCTCCCACCTTCTGCTGGGTCTCCCACCCGTGGTCCCCTGGTGTCAGGAGGGCAGTTCCCTGGGGGATCTGCGGAGAACATCCCACAACGAGCGTGGCCATGAGGGCGGCCACCGCCATCCTCAACCCTGGGGTGCGCCTGGACCCGATTCCGCCGTCGCTCGCGGTCGGGCTCTTACGACGGGGGCGCATGCGACCGAACAGTAGCCGCCTTTGTAGAATGCTCCGGTGCGTGTTCTAGCAGCCATGTCTGGTGGCGTTGACTCCGCGGTCGCGGCCGCGCGGATGGTCGACGCCGGACACGACGTCACCGGCGTCCATCTCGCCTTGTCGAAGAATCCGCAGACCTATCGGTCCGGAGCTCGGGGTTGCTGCTCGCTGGAGGACTCCCACGACGCCCGGCGGGCCGCCGACGTGCTGGGCATCCCGTTCTACGTGTGGGACTTCTCCGACCGCTTCGCCGCCGACGTGGTGGACGTTTTCCTCGCCGAGTACGCCGCGGGCCGGACGCCGAACCCGTGCCTGCGCTGCAACGAGAAGATCAAGTTCGCGGCGGTCCTGGAGCGGGGGATCGCCCTCGGTTTCGACGCCATCGCCACCGGTCACTACGCGGTGCTGCGCGAGGCGGACGGCCGCATCCAGCTGTGGCGGTCCGCCGAGGCCGCCAAGGACCAGAGCTACGTGCTCGGTGTGCTCGACCAGCGTCAGTTGAGCCGCTGCCTGTTCCCGCTCGGCCACGACACGGCGAAGGCCGACGTCCGAGCCGAGGCGGCCGCGCGTGGCCTGTACCTGGCCAAGAAGCCGGACAGCCACGACATCTGCTTCATCCCCTCCGGCGACACCGCCGGCTTCCTGAACCGGCACCTGGGCACCGCCGAGGGCGAGTTCGTGGACACCGCCGGCGAGGTGGTGGGCGCGCACAGCGGCAGCCACCAGTTCACCGTCGGCCAGCGCCGCGGGCTACACCTGGGCATCCCTGCTGCGGACGGCCGGCCCCGTTACGTGCTCGGCATCGAGCCGGCCGGCAACCGGGTGGTGGTCGGTCCGCACGAGGCGCTGGCGGTCAGCGTGATCGACGGCATCCGGCCGAGCTGGGCCGAGCAGCCGGTCTACGGCCCATGGCGCGGACTGGTGCAGGTGCGGGCCCACGGTGAGCCGCTGCCGGCCACCATCGACGGCCGCCCGGACGGCGTCACGGTCGCCCTGGACGCCCCCGCGCACGGCATCGCCCCTGGTCAGGCCGTGGTGTGCTACGACGGTGACCGGGTTGTCGGCTCGGCCACCATCGCCACGACCGACTCGGCCTCCGCCGGCTCGGCCACCTCCCCGGCCTCAAGCTCATCGCCCTTGCCTTCATCAACCGTGCCGTCACCGACGGGACGTTGATGGTCGGCATCACCGGTGTCGGCTCCCTGCCCGGCACCGACTATCCGGCGGCCGTCCGGCTGGTGATGGACGTCCTGGGCACCGACAGTGGCATCCCGCATCTGCCGGAGTTGCCCGCTCGGGGTCCGTGGGCGTCCATGATCGGACGCGGCACCGCCGTCCTCACCGAGTTGCCGACCGAACTGGCAGCAGCGGAGTGGCGGCTCAGCGACCATCCGGGGATCGATCAGCGACGCGCCCAAGCCACGTTGCGCGACGACCTGGACCGCTTCGAAGAGGACGCCCACGACTACACCGGCACGGTCAAGGTCCAGGTGGTCGGCCCGTGGACGCTGGCTTCGTCCCTGTTCCTCCCGCTCGGCGGACGGGTGTTGGGCGACCGCGCCGCACGTCGGGACCTGGCCCAGTCGCTGGCGGACGGGGTGGGTGAGCTACTGGCCCAGCTGGGTCAGCGCCTGCCGTCCGCGACGCTGCTGCTGCAGGTGGACGAGCCGTCCCTGCCTGCGGTCCTCAACGGCGCAGTGCCGACGGAGGGTGGCTACTTTCGGCATCGGTCCGTGCATCCGCCGGAGATCGCCGAGACCCTCCGTCCGCTCGCCGAGGCGACCGCGTCGAGCGTGCTGCATTGCTGCGCGCCCGGCCTTCCGATCGATCTGGTCGGAGCGTCCGGCTTCGCCGCGGTGTCGGTTGACCAGGACCTAGTCGCCGACCTCGACGCCGTCGCCCAGGCCGTGGACGGTGGGCTGCAGCTGTATCTCGGCTGCCTGCCGACCTCCGGCCCGGTGCGCGACTGGCGTCCGGACGACCTCGTCCGACGGTCGCTCCGGCTGCTACGGCCGCTCGAGCTGGGTCCAGTGTTGGCGGATCGGCTGGTGCTGACCCCGGCGTGTGGACTGGCAGGCTTCACTCCGCGACAGGCCTCAACCGCCCTGGCTGCGCTGCGCAGGGCGTCCGGCCTAGTGGACGAAGCCCTGCGCCAGTAGCTCGGGGCACCCGCATCACCACGACCCGGCGGGCGCCGGTAGCCTCGCGGGGGCCCCGAGTGGAGATGTCGAGATCGCTCACCGGTGAGGGGATCGCCCTCCGACTTCGGGTCGTGACGCGAGGTCGGCAAGCCTTCCCCGCATCCGGTGACGTTCCCGAGATCGCTTCCCCTCCGGGACCCGACACTCAGTTCCGCGCGGACGGCGGCCGCCGCACGGTGATGTCGCCCGTTGCGTCCGCGCCGTTCCCCCGTGGGAAGAGCGAGTCGACGTCGACTGTGCCGTGCAGATGGGCGGTGAAGACCGCATCACCTGCGCCTTCGGCGACGTAGCTGAACCGCAGGTCGCGCACCTCGTCGGGTTCGAGCACATTGTTGGGCTCGGACGCCGTGTCCTGCAGGAAGAAGGCGAACAACTCATCGTGGGTCGAGCCTGGCTCGACGGTGGGCGTGTCCCGGTCGCCGGTCAGCCGATAGGTGATCACCAGCCCGGGCTCGGCCTTGATAGTTGCGACGTTCGCGTCGCTGGAGAACAGGTGCAGCGTCCAGCTGGTCAAGCGCACTGCGCCGTTGGTGACGCGCACCGAGAACGTCCCCTCGTCACCAGGAACCAGGTTTCCGGTGACCCGGTTCAGCCTGACCTGTACGGAGTCGAGGTAGTCGCGGGTCAGTTGGGGAAGGTCGATCAGGCGCAGTGACACCGGTGACAAGGGCGGTAGAGGACCCGCGGTGCGATTGGCGGCTGCGCGTTCATCGAGCGAGGTGGACATGGTGGGCTCCTTGGGTGGATGGTTCCTCCCCGATCGGGGAAGTCGGTGGGGTTGAGCGCACGACGCCCAGCCGGCCCTCGACGGCGGCACGGCTCGGGGTTGCGGGAGCGCCCAGGTAGCGGCTGCAGCGATCCCGCACCTCGGGGTTCGCGAACACCTCGGCCGCGTCGGCCAGCATCCCGCCGACCAGGGTGGACGCCCGGGCCAGCAGCGGATCGTGCAGAGCTCCGGCGCGCAGGGCGAGAGTCATGGCCCAGCGGGCGTCGTCGGTCCGGTAGGGCTCGCCGGCGGCCTGCACCCGCAGTTCGGCGGCGCGGTGCCGGGTCAGCCAGACCGACGACTCGACCCAGCCTGCCACCCGTTCGGCGTAGCCGTTCCGGTGCCGGACGAGGGCGTCCGATACGTCGTCGGCCTCACGCAGGCTGTCCCGCAGGGTGACGCCGCTCAGTGCACCGAGCGTGACGCCGCGTCCGAGCAGGGGATTGGTCACCGCCTGGGCGTCGCCCAGCGCGACGAGCCGGCCGACGGCGGCTGGCCGGGCCTCGGCAGGAACCGCGTCCGCGGCGGAGTGCACCAGCACGCCGGAGACCGGCCGGCCGTGCTCGGCCCAGGCCCGCCCGATAGCGGTGGATTCGACGGCGGCGTGCCAGGCGTCCGGGTCGCGCAGCGCACGCAACGCCCTGTCGTCGGCCGTCGCGGCCAGCACGATGGCGAACCGCCGGCGTCCGGTCGGCAGGGTCAGCAGCGACCACGACAGGTGGTGGCTGAGGATGGGACCGACCTGCGGCAGCGATCCGTCCGGGGCCTCGAAATGGCGGCAGAAGAAGGTGAGCCGGGGGCCGCGGCTGCGCTGCTGTGGTGAGATGCCGTAGCTGTCGTGCAGCCAGCCGGGCATCGGCGAGCGCCGTCCGGCGGCGTCGATCACCAGTTCGGCGGGCACGTCGTCGCCTTCGGTGCGCAGCCCGCCCAGGCAGCGTTTCCCGACCCGGGACGGCAGTACTCCGGCGGCTCGGGTCGAGAAACGCAACTGGAGGGTCGGCTCTCTGTCCGCGAGGCCGCCGAGCACCTGCTCCAGCACCGCTCGGTCGACGGCCACGGTGCCAAACCTGTCGTCGCCGGCGCACGCGGCGCCGGTCGTACCGGGGTCCTGCAGGTGGAGCAGGTTGATCGGGCGGGCACCAGCGGCCAGCAGGGCCGACACCAGGTCGGGCAGGGCGGCATCCATCTCGTGGCGCCAGCGCGGCAGCAGCACATGGGGCAGCCCGAACTGGCTCACGCCGGGCCTCGGGGCTGCGGACCCGTCGAGGCACTGTCGCCCGTCGGCCTCGCATACCGTGACGCGATGGCCGTCACGGGCCAGCAGCAGCGCAGCGGTTAGGCCGGTCGGTCCGGCGCCGAGAACGGCGATGTCGAGCGGTCGGTGAGTCATCGGAGGCTCCTTTGGTCAGCCCCCACGATGCGACCGATGGGAGCTCACGCTCCAGGCCGGTCCTTGCTCACTTTCTGCTCATTCGTGTTCCGTTCCATCGGGTTCCGCTCAATCCTGGCCGCGCTGACGGCGCCGATCTCGACCGCCCACAGCACGTCGCAGAGCCGTTGGACGGCCTGGGCGAGGTGTCGCCGGTAGGTGCTGAACGGCAGATCGAGCAGTTCGGCCGCCGCCTCCTGCGACGGCGCGCCGCGCAGGTAGGTGCGTTCCAGAACTCGGCGATGCTCTGCCCCCCGCGGCTCGCTCGACAACCCGGCGATCGTGGCGAGGAGCACCTCGGCCAGGTCCCCAGGCTCGCTGGCGCCGGTCAGTGCGGTTCCGAGCAGCGGCGAGCCGGCCAGGACATCGGGACGCCGAAGCGCGGTCAACGCGGCACGCACGGCAAGGTCGAATTCGGCACGGCTGAGCGGGGCGGGCTTGAGCAACTCGGCCGGTGGCGGCCCGCCCTCGCCGCTCAGCTCGCGCTGCGCCATCATCTCGAACATGCCGTCGACGTCGAGGCGCCGGCGGTCCCAGCCCCAGCCGCCGACCGGGCCGTCGCCCAGGTCGAGGTTCAGCATGTGCCGCATGCCCAGGTACTCGAAGAACGGCCCGTAGTGCTCGGGAGCCGCCGCAACCAGGAACGTCCACGCGGCGGTCTGCCGGCGCCACTCGAACGCGTTCGACGTGCCGTTGACAAGCAGCATCAAGGGATCGGTCAGGCCCCCCTCGACGCCGGCGAACCGGTTGACGTGAATACGTTCGCCGGGGCGCAGCGCGCCGTGAGCGTCGACCAGGTTCCAGATTGCCGTGGCGACCGGGTCGTCGAGGTCGTCCGGCGACGCGTCGAGGTAGCCGTGGTAGGCGAAGGCGCGCGTGCCGCCCGGAATGACGATGCGGTAGGCGCTGCCCGTGATGCCGGCGAACCATCGCGCGGCCAGCCGGGCCGTCCGTTCACCCTGGGTTCGTTGCAGAAGGTCCAGCATCCAGCCGTGATCGGCCGCGGTGGCCCGCTCCACGGGCGGCACCGTTGCGGACGGCAGGTCGGCGACGTCGCGGCCGAGCGGACTGTGCCGGTGCAACAACAGGATCTCGGTGGCCGCCCGCAGCGAGTGCGGCTCGCCCGGGTCGTCCACGCGCTGGGCGAAGTATTCCCGAACCGTGCGGTGCAGCGCGAGGTACGCCTCGGGCGAGCGATGCCGGAACTCGGCCTCGAAGAGTCCCCGGACCACGTCATGCAGGTACAGGCCGAACGGACCCTGGCGCACGTAGGGACGCGCCGCGAGCCAGGCCCAGACCGGCTCGGCATCGTCGCCCACGGTGCGGCGCAGCAAGTCCTGGGTCGCCTGCGCCGCATGCGCGCAGGTAGCCAGGCCGAGGCGGTGGGCCGGGGTGGGTACATCGTCCATGATCCGGGCACAGAGCCGGCTCACCACGTCGGGGGCGTCGGCGAAGTCGGCCAGGCCTGGCCGCCGGCGGCTCGCCTCCGCGAGCAGCACCAGCACCAGTGGATGACCCGTGGACAGCCGGATCAGCTCGCTGCGGTCCGCCTGCGGTACCCCCAGCCCGCCGAGCAGGCTGTCGCTGTCGGCCGCATCCAGGGGTTCGAGTTCGTGAGTCGCCGCCAGTGCGCGCCAGCCGGCGTCCAGCCACCAGCCGTCGGACGGCGGGGCGCGTCCGGCCAGCACGGTCACGGTCTCGGACGGCAGCGCGGGCAGGAAAACGGCGCGGAACCATTCGTCGAGTGGCGCCAGCAGTTCGTACCCGTCGATCAGCAGCAACGCCGGCGTCTGTGCGCCGGCGGCCGGCTGGTACCAGCGCATGACCGTGTCCGGCGAACCGACCACGTCACGCGCGTCCAGCCGCAGCACGGCACGGGTCGCCGCGTGACCGACCCGTTCGGCGGCGTCGAGCAACGAGGTCTTCCCGATGCCGCCGGGGCCGTGCACGAGGTGCACCCGCTGCGGTTGGACGCCCTCGACTGAGCCCTTGATGGCCGCCAGCGGGGCGGCGCGGCCGACGAATCCGGCGGCCCGCAGCCGCTCCAGATGCTCACCCCACGCGGGCTCAGACACGGACGGCGTCCGGCGGGTGTCGCGCGATCCCACCGCCGAGGACGGACGTCGGCGTGCCCATCGGGCCACAGTATTCGCGGCCCGCCCGTGTGTCGATGGGTCAGGGGCCGGTGACGCCGGCGGGACGCCTCGGCCAGCCCGCCCGTTGTCTGCCTATAGTCGCCGCATGATCATCTGGCGTGGCTGGGGCATCCTGGCGATCCTGATTGGTGGCGCGGCGGCCGGCCTGGGCGCGGCGATGGCGGTGGGAAACCGGGCGCTGACGCCGATTTTCGTTGGGCTGATGCTGATCGCGGGCGGCGTGGGCACCTGGTTCCTCGGCACCCACTTGAACCAGAAGCGGCCGGTAGCCGAGTTCGACGGCTGGTACGCCCGGCGGCGCGACGAGGTCGCCGCCCAGGTGCGCGGCGGTGCCTACAACAACGTGCCCGACCCGCAGCGTCCCGGCCAGCTGGCCGACCCATGGGCGGTCGGCGAGTACGTGCTCAACCAGGAGAGCGCGAAGGTCCGAGCCGCCCTCACCAACCGGCATTCACTGTTCTTCGTGCCGTTGCAGTACCTGGGCTTCGTGATGGGCGGCATCGGAATTGTCGTGATGATCGCCGGCGCCTTCCGCTGAGGGCCGGACCGGTCGCGAAGCCGGACCGGAGCGTCACACCTCCCAGTCGGACGAGTAGCTGCGCGCCCGCAGCAGCTGAGCAAGCTCGACATGCACACGCAGTGTCTTCTGTAGCCGGTCACCGCGATCGTCCGAGAGCTGGTCGTCCACCCAGTCGCGGCCCGAGACATCGCCGATCAGACTGTCGGACCCGGGCGATAGATTTTCCACCGTGATCGCAGACGACATCCGCGCCCGGCACGCCGCGTTGGCCCAGGAGATTGAAGAGCACCGCTTCCGGTACTACATCACGGATGCCCCGACGATCAGCGACGGCGACTTCGATGCTCTGATGCGTGAGCTGGAGGCGATCGAGGACGCCCACCCCGAGCTGCGGACGCCGGACTCACCGACCCAGAAGGTGGGCGGCGCGCCGTCCGCCACATTCGCGCCGGTCACCCACCTGCGGCCGTTGATGAGCCTCGACAACGTGTTCTCCCACGAGGAGTTCCAGAAGTGGGTTGCTCGCGCCACCAAGGAGCTGACCGTCACCGCCTGGTTGTGCGAGCTGAAGATCGACGGGCTCGCGCTCGACCTGGTCTACCGGGGCGGACGGCTGGCCAGCGCAGCCACCCGCGGTGACGGCAGGGTCGGTGAAGACGTCACCGCCAACGTGCGCACCATCGCGTCCATCCCGGCCATGCTGACTGGCGATGCTCCCAACGTGGTCGAGGTGCGCGGCGAGGTGTTCATGCGCCCCGAGGACTTCGCGCTGCTCAACGATGGGCTGGTCGCGGCCGGCAAGGCTCCGTTCGCCAACCCACGCAACTCGGCGGCCGGGTCGCTGCGGCAGAAGGACGCCCGGGTGACGGCGTCCCGCAATCTGCAGTTCCTGTGCCATGGGCTGGGCGAGGTGTCCAGCGTGACGATCGACAGCCAGTCGCACGGCTACGAACTGCTGGCGGCTTGGGGTCTGCCGATCTCGAGCCACTACCGGGTGGTGCCGACGATCCAGGACGCCTGGGCGTACATCGAGCATTACGGCGAGAACCGGCACGGCGTCGAGCACGAGATCGACGGGGTGGTGATCAAGGTCGACGACCGCGCCCAGCAGGACGAGCTGGGCAGCACCTCGCGGGCCCCACGCTGGGCGATCGCCTACAAGTACCCGCCGGAAGAGGTCACCACGAAACTGCTCGAGATCAGGGTCAACACCGGACGCACCGGCCGGGTCACCCCGTATGCGGTGATGGAGCCGGTGTTCGTATCGGGCTCGACGGTCGAGCAGGCGACCCTGCACAACGCGTCCGAAGTGAAGCGCAAGGGCGTCCTGATCGGCGACAGCGTGGTGCTGCGCAAGGCCGGCGACGTGATCCCCGAAGTGGTGGGTCCAGTAGTCGCCCTACGGGACGGCACCGAGACCGAATGGGTGATGCCGACACATTGCCCGTCCTGCGGCAGCGAGTTGGCGCCCGAGAAGGAGGGCGACGCCGATCTGCGCTGCCCCAACACCCGCTCGTGCCCGGCTCAGCTGCGCGAGCGGCTGTTCCACCTGGCCTCCCGGCAGGCGCTCGACATCGAAGTTCTGGGTTGGCAGGCAGCCGACGCCCTGCTGTCGGCGGGGCTGCTCATCGACGAGGGCGACCTCTTCACGCTGGACGCCGACAAGCTCGTCACCGTGCCGATGTTCACCCGCGGCCCGCGCAAGGGTGAAGATCCGGGCGGGCGGTACCTGTCCGCGAACGGCGAGAAGCTGCTGGCCAACCTTGCCGAGGCCAGGACCCGGCCGTTCGCGCGCTTCCTGGTCGCACTGTCGATCCGGCACATCGGCAAGGGGGTGGCGCCCGACGTGGCGGCCGCCTTCCCGAGCATTGAGGCGCTGCGGGCGGCGTCCGAGGAGGAACTCGGCGCGGTCGAGGGAGTCGGCCCCACCCTGGTGGCGGCGATCCGTGACTGGTTCACGGTGGAATGGCACACCGAGATCGTCCGCAAGTGGCAGGAGGCGGGCTGCGAGCTGTACGACGAGCAGGCCGAACACAGCGACGAGCAGCCGCAGACGCTGGCCGGGCTGTCCGTGGTGGTGACCGGGTCCATCCCCGGGTACACCCGGGACAGTGCCGCCGAGGCGATCACGTCGCGGGGTGGACGCTCGGCCGCATCGGTGTCGGGCAAGACCGACTTCGTGGTGGTCGGCGAGAACGCCGGCAGCAAGTACGACAAGGCTGTCGCGCTGAAGCGGCCGATCCTGGACGCCGAGGGTTTCGAGGTGTTGCTCACCGACGGCCCGGACGCCGCCCGCGCGGTCGCGAAGGAGTCCTGAGGAAGCGCCACCTCGTCGGTTGAGCTTGTCGGACCCCCTTGTCACAGCGAGTTCGCGAGCGGTCTCGACAAGATTGACCAGCGATAGGCGAGTTCTTCTCGATGGGAATCTCGCTCCGAATGTCGATCCCGCCACGGTTCGGACGACATCCTGGTGACGGCAACCGCCGTCCCGGACAAAGGAGACTCCGATGAAGTACCTGGTATTGCTGATCGGCGACGGCGAGCTGCCGCCGTGGGATTCGCTCAGCCCCGAGGAACAGGCCGTTGGCATAAAGCGCTTCGACGATTTCGACGCCGCCTGCGCCGCCCGCGAGGGGGTGCAGATCCTGTCCGGTGAGGCGCTCTCCGGGCCGGCGGCCTCGACCACACTGCGCACCCGGTCGGGCAAGCTGGCGATCACCGAAGGCCCCTACGCCGAAGCCATCGAGGGTCTGGGCGGCTACTACCTGATCGAATCGCCCGACCTCGACACGGTGGTGGAGCTACTCGGCATTCTGCCGGCCTACGACATGCAGATCACCCCGGCGGTCGATCCCGCCCAGATGTGACACGGTGGACGTCCTCGGCCAGGTTCTGCACGACGACTGGGGTCGGCTGCTCGGACGGTTGGTCCGGGCCTCGGGCCGTCCCGATTTGGCCGAGGACGCCCTGGCCGAGGCGTTCGCCCAGGCCGCCGAACAGTGGGGTGCGGGGGAGGTCCCGGCGAACCCGGCCGGTTGGCTGGCCACCACCGCGCAACGGCGGCTGATCGACGCGCAGCGGGCCGAGACCAGGCGGCGCGCACCGGAGTTCCGCCGGGCGGTCGTGTCTCCCGCGTCGGCGGAGCCCGCGGATCCGGTCGATGCAACGCCTGGCGACGACGTCGACGACCGGGTCGCGCTGCTGTTCATGGCCACCCATCCAGCGCTCGCCGAGGACGTCCGACCGGCACTGGCGCTGCGCTTCGTGCTGGGCATTCCGACCGACACCATCGCTCGGCTGTTCCTGGTGCCGAAGTCGACCATGGCCGCCCGGCTCACCCGAGCCAAACGGAGACTCGCCGAGATCGGTGCCGGCTTTCGGATGCCAGCGGCCGTCAGCTGGCCCGAGCGGGTCGACGATGTCGCCCGAGCGATCTATCTGGGCTTCACGGCCGGCTACGCGCCGGGAGGCGACGAGGTGCGTCGTGCCGCCGACGCCGCGGACGCCGTCCGGCTCGCGGTGCTCGCGGCCGACCTGATGCCGGGCCAGCCGGTGTTGGAGGCGCTGGCCGCGCTGGTGTTGCTGCACCATTCCCGTCGCGATGCCAGATTCACCACCGACGGCACCCTGGTGCTGCTCGCCAACCAGGACCGGACGCGGTGGCACACCGCGGAGATCACCGCCGCCCTGGACCGGCTGACCAGGTTGGCGCCGACCGACGGCCTTGCCGAGGAGCTGCGGCTACAGGCCCTGATCGCCGCCTTCCACGCGACCGCGACCGCGGCGTCCGACACCGACTGGGCGGGCATCGCGCGCAGCTACCGGCGGCTCGAGGAGCTGACCGATTCGCCGATCGTCCGGCTCAACCGCGCGGTCGCGGTGGGGGAGGCGTCCGGGCCGCTGGCCGGGCTTGCCGTGCTCCGGGCGGCGGGCGAGCGGCTGCCGGGCCACCACCGGGTCGCCCTGGTCCGCGCCGAGTTGCTGCGCCGGGACGGACGCCCGGACGCCGCGGCCGAGGCCTACCGGGAGGCTCTACGACGGCTCCCGGACGGCGCCGAACGCCGGCACATCGCGTCCAGGCTGGCGTCGTTGCAGAACCCCGCCGACTAGACTCCTCGGCGTGGAGGGCCTGAACAGCAACCTGAATCTCAACGCCGGCGCGCCCCCGCGGGTCTGGCCGAAGCTGGGCGAGTGGGGTCCGGCCGAGGTGCCGTCCACCCGGCAGAAAAAGCGGCTCCGCTGGTGGGTGTCGCTCGGATTCGTCGGCGCCGCCGCGATTCTCTTCGCCTACGGCTGGTATATCTTCACCATGATGAGCGGGGCAGGTTAGCGGTCTGACCGGAGGTGGCCGGCGGTTGCATCGACGCCGTTAACCATCGCCGACGCAACCGCCACCTCGGCCCCCATCCTCGGTGGTCGGACGAACACCGCGCTCAAATAGGAACGGGCCGCGTGAGCGGCATGGATTCCGTCGTCGATTGCGATCTGCGGCGCAATGGCGCCAACAATCTCGCCCGAACCACTAGCAACTTTAGCAGAGCTATGTTCAACGCATTGGGCGTTCGATGAATCGCTGACTTTTGCTGGTCGAGCTTGTCGAGACCCGCTCCGGCACCCGTCGTCCGAGGTCTTGACCAGTTGTGACCAACGTGAGCGGGAGCCGCTGATCATTCAGGTCATCCCGGGCTCTCAGGCGGGAGAGATCCCGGATCGAGTCCGGGATGACGATAGAAGTCCGGGATGACGATGGACGGACCTAGCCTCGGGCTTTCACCGGGGTGGGTGTGTTAGATAGGTGAAAGTGCTTCTGGCTTGGGATAATGCGAGTGTCTAAGTCACATTCGGCCCAAACCAGGAAGCACTTTCAAGGTGAAGCGTACCGG
>WBZS01000236.1_pt1 | contig 93979 bp, 79 predicted proteins | sample 5204201 | NCBI WGS metagenome assembly WBZS01 (sample SAMN12344357, study PRJNA552823) | activated sludge metagenome | biome: Activated sludge suspended growth; feature: Nitrification reactor; material: Wastewater; isolation source: activated sludge from nitrification reactor of wastewater...
CGAGAACGCCTATGCCGAGGCGGTCACCGCAGGACTGGAGCCGTTGCGGCACAAGCTCTTTCACGAAATCAAGGGCCGGGTCCGGGAAACCGACCTCTCGGTGCCGGTGGCCAGCGGCCCGTGGTGGTACTACACCCGCACGGTCGAGGGTCAGCAGTATGCCGTCCACGCGCGGTCACCGCTGACCGACGCGCGCCCCGATCTCGAGGCCGGTGCCATTCCCGGCGAGCAGGTCCTCGTCGATGGCAACCTCGAGGCGGGGGACAGCGAATTCTTCGCCATCGGGGCCCTGTCGGTCAGCGCCGACCACCGGTGGCTCGCCTTGGCGACCGACCGGACCGGGGACGAGCGTTTCGACCTCGTCATCCGCGACCTCGAGACCGGCGCCACCGTGGACGAGGCCGTTCGCGGCATCGGCTACGGGGTCGAGTTCGCGCGCGGCGCCGAGCACGTCTTCTACACCCGGTTCGACGAGGCCTGGCGGCCCCATCAGTTGTGGCGGCACCGGGTCGGCACGCCGATCGAGCAGGACGTGCTCGTCCACGAGGAGAGTGACGAACGGTTCTGGATGGGCATCGGCTCGAGTCGAGACGAACGCTGGCTGGTCCACGCGATCGGCTCCAAGACCACCAGCGAGGTCCGGCTCCTGGACAGCAGCGATCCCGAAGGGGAGTGGCGCGTCGTCGCCCCCCGGACCGCCGGGATCGAATATGACGTCGAGCCGGCCGGTGACCGCCTCTTCATCGTCCACAACCGGGACAACCCCGAGTCCGACCTGGCCTGGGCTCCGGCGACGGCGACCTCGATGGCGGACTGGGTCCCGCTGCTCTCGTCGGCGCCGGGCGAACGATTCCTCGGGGTCGACGCCTTCGACGGATATGCCGTCCTCTCCCTGCGCGCGGCGGGCCTGCCGACCCTTCGGGTCATTCCGTTGCTGGACAACGGTTTCGGTGTCCCGCGAGACCTGGGCTTGGCGGGAGACCTGCACTCCCTCGGGCTGGGCGACAACCCCGAACCGGGCCAGTCGAGCATCCTCGTGACCGACGAGTCCTACGTCACCCCCCGCACCGTCCTCCAGGTGGACCTCGCCACGGGGGAGCGGACCGTCCTCAAGCAGCAGCCCGTTCTCGGCTGCTTCCGTGCAGAGGACTACGAACAGCACCGGGTGTGGGCGTCGGCCCCCGACGGCACGCTGGTGCCGGTCTCGGTGGTCCGTCGGGTGGGGGTCCGGGCCGACGGCTCCGCCCCCGGACTGCTCACCGCCTACGGCGCCTACGAGATCAGCAGCGACCCGTACTTCTCGGTGGCGCGACTGTCCCTGCTCGATCGGGGCGTCGTCTACGCCGTGGGTCATGTCCGGGGCGGCGGCGAGATGGGTCGGCACTGGTACGACGGCGGCAAGCTGCTCGCCAAGCCCACGACCTTCACCGACACCGTCGCGGTGGCGCGCGCCCTCGTCGACCACGGCTGGGTGTCGCCGGATCGGCTGGCGCTGGAAGGGGGCTCGGCCGGAGGGCTGCTCGTGGGAGCCGTGGCCAACCTCTCCCCGGAACTCTTCCGGGTCGTCCACGGCGCGGTGCCCTTCGTCGACGCCTTGACCACCATCCTGCGCCCGGACCTGCCGTTGACGGTGGGGGAGTGGGAGGAGTGGGGCAACCCGCTCGAGGATCCCGCGGTCTACGCCTGCATGAAGGCCTACTCGCCGTACGAGAACGTCGCGGCCCGCGAGTACCCCGCCGTCCTGGCGACGACCAGCCTGCACGACACCCGGGTGTTCTTCACCGAGCCGGCCAAATGGGTCGCCCGTCTGCGCGCGACGGTCACCAACGACCCCGCCCGGCGCCCGATCCTGCTGCGCACCGAGCTGGCCGCCGGCCACGGAGGCCGCAGCGGGCGGTATGCCGCGTGGGAGCAGACCGCGTGGGAGTGGGCCTTCGTCCTCGACCAACTCGACGCCACCCACCTGCTCGAGACGAGCACCGACGACCCCGGGAGCGACGCATGACCCTGCAGGCGATCAGCTGGGATGACGCCTCCGACAGCCTCCGACTGCTCGACCAGACGCGGCTGCCCGGCGACACGGCATACCTGTCGATCACGTCGACCGACGCGCTGGTCGACGCCATCCGCGCGCTCGCGGTCCGGGGCGCGCCCGCGCTCGGCGTGGCCGGGGCGATGGGGGTCGTGACGGCGATGGACGAGGCCGAACGAGAGGGATGGGGGGAGGAGGACCTGCAGTCCGCCGTCGATCGGATCCGGCACGCCCGGCCGACCGCGGTCAACCTCGCCTGGGGGGTCGACCAGGTGCGGCCGCTCATGGCGTCCGGTCGGGCCGCCGTGCTCGCCGCGGCCCGCCGGGTCGCCGAGGAGGACGAGGCGGCCAACCGGGCCTTGTCCCGGCTCGGTGCGGACTGGCTCCTGGCCCGCATCGACCGCCCCGCGCTGCGCGTCCTCACCCACTGCAACGCCGGCGCCCTTGCGACGGCCGGATGGGGCACCGCGGTCGGGGTGATTCGCGAACTCCATGCCCGCGGACGTCTCGAGTTCGTCTACGCCGACGAGACGCGACCGCTGTTCCAGGGTGCCCGGTTGACCGCCTTCGAGTTGCTCGACGCGGGGATTCCCCATGCGGTGCAAGCGGATTCGGCGGCGGCATCGACCATCCTGCGCGGCCTCGTCGACTGCGCGATCGTCGGGGCGGACCGGATCGCCGCCAACGGTGATGCGGCCAACAAGATCGGCACCGTCGGGGTCGCGCTCGCCTGCCGGGCCGCCGGCATCCCGTTCATGGTCGCGGCCCCATGGTCCACCGTCGATCTCGACACGGCCTCCGGGGCCGACATCGAGATCGAGGAGCGCTCCGGGGAGGAGGTCACGATCCAGGCCGGCGTGCGCCTGGCGCCGGTGGGGTCGCCCGGGTTCAACCCGGCCTTCGACGTGACGCCCGCGAGCCTCGTGTCGGCCGTCGTCACCGAGCGGGGGGTCGTGGAACCCGCCCAGGGTGAATCCATGGGCTTCACTGGGCGCTAGTGAAGGCATATACTTCAGATTGTGACGATGAAGACGAACGCTTCACGGGTTGCCCTGCTCGGCGACGTCGTCGGTTCGCGTTCGGCGCCCGATCGACGTCGACTGCACGGGCACCTGGTGGCGGCGCTGGCAGCGATCGATGCGCGCTGCCCGGCGCGTGAGTCGCTGCGGGTGACCGTCGGCGACGAGTTCCAGGGGGTCTACGACTCGCTGGGGGCAGCGCTCGACGCCGCCCTGCGGATCCGGCTGGCCCTGCTGCCGGCCATCGACGTGCGGATCGGGCTCGGACGCGGCGAGATCGTCACCCTGGATGCCGACCGCGGACTGCAGGACGGTCCCGCGTGGTGGAGTGCGCGGGCCGCCCTGGAGCGCGTCGAGGCCGGCGGGCGACGTTCCGCCCTGCGCACCGTGCGGACCGGGTATGCCGCCGCGGCTCCCGACCAGCCGGACGACGCCCTCGGCACAGCGGTCAATGCCGCCCTGGCCTGTCAGGACCATCTGGTGGAATCGTTGTCGGATCGGTCTCGTCGGCTGCTCGTCGCGCTGCTGGAGGGGCGGACCCAGGCCGAGGTGGCCCTGGCCGAGGGGATTTCGGCCTCGGCGGTGTCGCAACTGACCCGCCGACATGGCCTCGGCGTCATCCTGCACGCCCACGACGAGTTACGGAGGTTGCCATGACCTGGTTGGCCGTGTGGCTGTTCGGCGTCGGGGTCTGTGACCTCGTCCGTCCCCTGGTCGGGACCCGCCGCGCGATCGCTCCGGCCGCCGGTGCGCTCTCGGTGCTGGCCGTCGGAGCACTGACCGGGTTGACCGCGGCCGCCGACCTGGTGGCCCTGACCCTGTCCGTCGTCCCGCTGGTGCTCTGGTGGCTGGCCTCGGAGCGGGCCCAGGGACAGCGTGGACGGCAACACGTGGTCGCGCTGCTGGCCCTGGCCGGAGGGGGTCTGGGACTGGTCGCCGCGTCGGGCTGGGCGGGGCCGGGCGGGGGACTGCTGGCCCGCTGGCTCGCCTGGGCGGACCTGCCGGTCGACGGCGGCGTGGCGCGGCTGCTGCTGGTCCTCGCGCTGGTGACCGTCAACCTCGCCACGGCCAACATCGTCGTGCGGCTCATCCTGGTGTCCGTGGGCGCCATCCGGCCGGGGGCGGCGCTGGGCACCCAGCCGGCGGACCGGCTCAAGGGTGGGCGGCTCCTCGGGCCGATGGAGCGACTTCTCATCCTCGGGCTCGGTCTGGCCGGCCAACTCACGGCCGCCGGGCTGGTGATCGCGGCCAAGGGGCTGCTCCGATTCCCGGAGTTGCAGTCCCGCGCGAAGGACGGCTCGGGCATCGATGGCGTCGGGATCGACGAGATGACCGAGTACTTCCTCGTCGGGAGCTTCGTCAGTTGGCTCCTCGCCTTGGCGAGTCTGGCCCTGGCTGCCTGACGGCACCGGCCGGGCATGACAGGCTCGGGGTATGGCGACCACCTCGACGACCTCGTCCCGCGGCCGGGCCGGCACCGCGAAGACCACCCCGGCCAGCCGCAGCGCGAGCCGCGGCGCGAGCCGCAGCCCCAGCCGTGGCGCGAGCCACAAGGCGGCCCCGCCGACCACCCTGCTGATCCTCGGCGCCGGCGGGGACCTCACGCATCGACTGCTGCTCCCCGGGTTGGCCTCCCTGCTCAAGGCCGAGCGCGACCGTGCCGTGCGCGTCGTCGGGGCCGACCGGGTCGACTTGACGCCGGATCAGTGGGCCGCGCTCGTGACCGACTCCTTCGCGACCGTGGGCGCACCGCCGGCGGTGCGCAACTCGGTGCTGAGGACCACGGATTACGTCAAGGCGGACATCCTCGAGCCGGCCTCTCTGCAGGCCCTCATCTCCTCGTGCGGGGACGGCCCGCTCATCATCTTCTTCGCCCTGCCACCCTCGGTGACGATGAAGTGCTGCGCGATCCTGCGTGAGCTGCACCTGCCGACCGTGACCCGGCTGGCCCTGGAGAAGCCCTTCGGCACGGACCTCGCCACCGCCAAGGCCTTCAACACCCTGCTCCACCGGGTGGTGCCCGAGCACTCGATCTATCGGATCGACCACTTCCTCGGGGTCAACACCGTCCTCAACCTCATCGGCCTGCGGTTCGCCAACCGGATGCTGCAACCGATCTGGAGCAACGAGCACATCGAGCGGGTCGAGATCATCTACGACGAAGACCTCGCCCTCGAGGGTCGGGCCGGCTACTACGACGGCGCCGGCGCCCTGCGCGACATGATCCAGAGCCACCTCCTCCAGGTCCTGGCGCTGTTCGCGATGGAGCCGATCGCGACACTCGAGCCCCAGGAGCTTCAGGACATGAAGGCCCAGGCGCTGCGCGCCACCCGGCTCTGGGACCGGGACCCGGCCAGGACCTCGCGCCGGGCCCGCTACTCGGCGGGTCGGATCAACCGGCGCCGGATCCCCGACTACATCGCCGAGAAGGGAGTCGACCCGAGCCGGATGACCGAGACGCTCGCCCAGATCACGCTGGCGATCGACAACAACCGCTGGGTCGGCGTCCCCTTCGTCCTGCGCAGCGGCAAGGCGATGGCCGCGCCCCGCAAGGAGATCGTCGTGCACCTGCGCGACGTGCCGCACCTGCCCCGCGGCTTCGCCGGCCCCAAGCACATGGACTCGCTCGTCATCGGCCTCAAGCCCGGCAACATCGCGATCACCCTGACGATGAACGCCGAGGGCGACCCGCTCGACCTGGAGCAAAAGGCCCTCATCGCGACCCTCGCCCCGGCGCGGATGCAGGCCTACGGTGAGGTCCTCGCCCAGATCCTCGACGGCTCGCAACTGCTCACGGTAAGGGGCGACACGGCCGAGGACTGCTGGCGGATCGTGGGCCCGGTGCTCAAGGCGTGGGCCGACGGCACGGTGCCGATGGAGACCTATGCGGCCGGGTCCACCGGGCCGAAGGGGTGGCTCCTCGACTGATCACCGGGTCGAAGGGGTCAGATCGAGATGATCTGGTCGCGGTACTCGGCCGGGAAGTCGGCGGTCGTGTCGCCGGCGAGCAGGAGGCGGTAGGTCATCGTCGCCGCCTCCTCGAGGTTCATGGCCCGGCGCAGCGCCATCGACACGGTGTCCCCGAGGGCCGAGCAGCCGTGATGGGCGAGCACGACCGCGTTGGTGCCGTCCGCGACGGCCGCACTGGCCAGCCTCGCGATCTCCTCGCTCCCGGCCGGGCGGAACGGCACCCGGGCCACCGTGCCGAGGTAGTAGGCGTGGTCCAACGTGGTGCAGCGGATCGGCTGGCCCAACAGGTCGACGAGCACTGCGTGCTGGGGGTGGAGGTGGACCACCGAGCCCACGTCTGGGCGCACGGCATACGTGTGGTGGTGCAGCTTCCACTCGACGCTCGGGCGGGGGGCTCCCCCGATCACCTTCCCCGCCTCGTCGATGACGCTGAAGTCGTCGACCTCGAGCCGATCGAGCCAGGTCCCGGAGGCGGTCACGACGAAGGAGCCGTCCGCCAGGCGCGCCGACAGGTTGCCACCGGAGGCGAGGACGAGGCCGCGTTCGACGACCGTGCGGCCCGCGCGGATCAACTGGGCGAGGAGGTCGGGGAGGTCGCTCACGGGCTCATTCTCGGGTATGCCGGGACTCGCCTCGTGAGTCGATCGCTCAGAAGGCGATCCCGCGGGCCTCGAACCGAGCACGGACGAGGGACGCCGCGGCCGCCCCGTCGCGCTCCAGGGACTTCGCCCAGGTGGCCCGGGCGGCCGCGGCAAAGGTGGTGTCGGGGGCGTAGTCGAACTGGCTGGCGATCAGCGTGGTGTCCCAGTCCGCGGTCGTGAGGCCCAACCCGGCATACCCGAGGCGGATCTCCCACAGGGCCTGGCTCCAGATCTGTCCGTCGTGGTGGACCTCACCCGTGGTGTCGTGCACCGTCATGTTCGTGTCGAAGCGCCGGATGCAGTGCGGAGCACGGGTGTACGACGTCGAGTCCCAGTCCATCGGGCAGGCGTCCTCGGCCGGGTGCGGCCAGCCGTACTGCGCATCGGCGGCCAGTCCGACGGACACCGCGAAGTAGTCACCCCAGGCCTCGCCGATCGAGCCGGCCTCGACGCTCGAGCCGAACCCCGGCACCTGCGAGGCGTGCACCGCGTGACCGTACTCGTGGACGATGACCTCGGCGTCCTCGGCGTCGTCCACCCCGCCCTTGCCCAGCCGGACCCGATAGGGCTTGTCGGTCTGGTAGGAGTTGTCGCCGCCGTACTGGTCGATCTTGACCGGGAAGGACTGCTGGACGATCCCCGGCAGGGTGCTGCCGAAGCCGAGCGACTGCAGGTACTCCTGCGCCTGGTTGATCCAGAAGTAGCCCATGACCTGCTCGAACTGGTCCTGACTGCGGGTGTAGACGAAGGTGTTCGTGCGACTGAACGCCGGTGTGCCGGTGGCGGATTCGACGGTCGCCCACTGGCCACGCAGGTAGCCGGACCCGTCCAGGTTGCGCAGCTGGACCAGGGCGTAGTCCGAGGGAAGAACGGCGCTGTCGGCGTCCCGCTGGTCGGTGAGGGTCTGGTCGTTCGAGGACTGGACCGGGTTGACCATGAACACCTGGCCGGTCCCGGTGCTCGCCCCGCTGCCCGGCTTGACGGCCTGCGCGGACGGGGCGCCGAGCCCGAGCGTGGCGATCACGGCCAGGGCGCCCAGCCCGGCGGGCGCGAGCCGGCGCCACCGACGGTGCGGGCGGAGCGGATCGGGGGTCGGGGACTCGGGCGAGGACGTCATGGGCTGACTGTAGATTGCGTCGGACCCGGTGACCGGCGTTTTCGGGAACCCGGACGACGCAATTGGGGTCCGAGCGACAGGTCACCGGAACCCGCCCGAGAGGAGCGCCATGGCCGACGTGCAGGTCAGCCAGGGAGCCACCCTCGCGCTCACGGTCACTCCGGGCGTGTGCGCGGTCACCGGTGTCCCCACGCCCGACCGGATCCGCCTGAAGGGGCAGGCCACCGCGGCGTGGGTCGGTTGGCTGCTCCTCTTCGGTGCGTTCACCTGGTTGTTCGCCTCCGTGGCGTCGGGGCGGCGGTTCGGCCTCACCGTGTCGCTGGACCGCTCCGTGTCGCGTCGCTACCGCCGCTGGCGGCGGTGGGCCGTGGTCCTCGTGATCGGCGGTCTGGCCCTCATGGTGGGGGTCGGGACGGTGTCCGGGACGGGCGCGCTGGTGTGCGCTCTGCTCCCGGCGGCCGGGATTCTGCTGGGCGTGGTCAACCTCGCCCGGCACACCGTGGGCGTGACCCTGGCCGACGACGGCGCTGTCGTGCTGACCAGGGTGCACCCCCGGTTCCGGGACGCCGTCCGAGACGCTGCCCCCGCGACCTCAGGGGTGTCGGGCTCCGGCCATCAGGCGGGGGAGCGTCGCGAAGCCCAGCCCTGAGTCCCGAAGCGTCTGGAGCAGATGGGGCAGGGCCGCCACCGTCCGGGAACGGTCGATCGACTGTGGGTTGGGGCCGTCGAGGTGTCCGCCGTCATGGGCGAGGATGATCGCTCCGGGGCGACAGTGGGCGGCCGTGGCCTCGGCGGCCTCGGCGTCGTCCGCGTGCGCCAGGTTGGCCTCCAGGCAGGTGCTCCAGAAGTAGCTGCGGGTGCCCAACGCCTGCGTCACGGCAGCCACCGTGGGTGACGTCATTCCCCGTGGGGGCCGGAAGTAGCCCGCGGCGACGGCACCGGTCGCGTCGAGCAGTTGGACGCCTCGCACGATCTGGTCACGCACCGCAGCGGCGCCGAGTTGGTTGAGCCAGAGGTGGTCGGCGGTGTGGTGGGCGACGACGTGTCCCTCGGCCCGGACCCGACGCGCCAACTCCGGGTGCTGCGCGGCCGCCCGCCCGATCATGAAGAAGGTCGCCGTCACCCGATGGGCGGCGAGGATGTCGAGGATCTGGGGCGTGAACGCGGGATCGGGGCCGTCGTCGAAGGTGAGAGCGACGAGCCGCTCGCTGCTCGGCGCGCCCGTCACCGCCGCTGGGTCGATGCCCTGGGCACGTCCGCCCCGGTCGCCGGGCGCCCACCCGCCGGGACGGGCCGACCCCACGGCCACCCCGAGCACACAGGCCGCCGCCGCCCCGGTGAGGAGCCCTCGTCGTTCGATCGTCGGTCTCACCTCGGCCGGCTCACTCCGTGATTCCCCAGCGCGCGTGCAGCCGCTTCAGCGGCGCCGGCGCCCACCAGTTCGCCTGACCGAGAACGGTCATCGTGGCCGGCACCAGGAGCATCCGAACCAGGGTGGCGTCGACGACGACGGCCGCGACCAGGCCGATGCCCATCTCCTTCATCATCAGGATCTTGCCCGCCGCGAAGCCCGCGAAGACGATGACCATGAGCAGCGCCGCCGACGTGATGATCCGGCCGGACCGCTGCAGGCCCAGGGAGACGGCCCGGTCGGTGGGCACCCCCTGCTCGTGCAACTCGACGATCCGGGCAAGCAGGAAGACCTCGTAGTCCATCGACAAACCGAACCCGAAGGCGAGGACGAGCACCGGGACCGTCGCCTCGAGGCCCTGCGCGGGCGTGAAACCGAGCAGCCCCTGCAGGTGACCCTCTTGGAACACCCAGACGATGATGCCCAGCGAGGCGCCGAGGGAGACCACGTTCATCGCGACCGCCTTGAGGGGCACGACGAGTGAACCGGTCATCAGGAACAGCAGCAGGAAGGTCGCGAGCACGACCAGGGCGATCGCCCAGGGCGCGCGCTCCGTGATCACCTTCTGGAAGTCCCACACACTCGAGGCCTGGCCCACGGTCCAGGACTGGAAGGGGGGCCGGTGATCGCGCAGGTGCTGGACGACGTCGCGGGAGGCCGTCCCGAGCCCGCCGTCGCCGGTCCGCAGCCCGATCAGCACCAGAGAGTCGCGCCCGGCGGTCGGCGGGTCGACGGACTGGACGCCGGGGATGTCGGCGGCGGTCGTCATGTATGCGGTCGCCTCCGCCATCGTCGTCCGAGCGACCACGAAGACCTCGGCCCCGCCGAGCCGCGGAAAGGCGACCCGAGTGTTGTCGAAGAACTCGCGTTGGGCGTTGCCCTTGGGCAGCAGCTCGGGCCCCGAGGACGTCAGTTGCAGGCTCAGGCTGGGGAGGGCGGCGACCACGAGCAGGGTCGTCGTCGCGACGATGACCGGCCAGGGAAAGCGTTGGACGAAGAGCGCCAGGGCGGAGAAGACGCCGCGGTCGGAGCTGGTCTCGACTCCCCGGCGCAGGATGCGACGGGCACCCAGGACGCACAGCGCGGGGATGAGGGTCAACGCCACGGCCAGGGCCACGACGACCACGGAGATCCCCGCGGCGGCCACGGCGCGGACCAGGTCGACGTCGAGCACGAACATGCCACCCAGGGACATGGCGACGGTGATCGCCGAGAAGATGACGGTCCGGCCGGCCCGATGGAGTGTCTGCCCGACGGCATACTCGAGGTCCGCGGCGGCGAATCCTCTCCGTTCGCCTCGGCGGTCGATCGTCGAGTCCGCCGGCCGCTCTCGCTCCCGCATCTCCTCCCGGAAGCGGCTCACGACGAGCAACCCGTAGTCGATGCACAAGCCGAGGCCGAGCACCGTGACCACGTTGACGACGGTCGCTTCGAGGTCCATCCAGTGCGAGAGGACCTGGAGGCTGGCGAGCGCGCCGGCGATCGAGGCGATCGCCCCCGCGATCGGGAAGCCGGCGGCGAGGAAGCCCCCGAAGACCACGACCATGACGACGAAGCTAATCGGCAGCGCGATCCCCTCACCGGTCTTGCCGTCCGCCTGGACCTGGCCGACGATCTCGTCGACGAGCGGGCGGACGCCCCCGCGGTCGGAACGGGCCGGGTGCAGGTCGGCGACCAGGGTGTCGAAGGCCCGGTCGACCTGGGCGCGGGCGGCCTTCTCCTGCGCGCTGGAGAGCCCGGTGTCGAACTGGACGACCGTGGCGAACGCCTTTGAGGGTATGCCGTCACCCCCGAGCAGCTTCGCGGCCGCGGGCGACGTCGGCCCGCCCTGGACGACGAAGGGATTGGCGGCGGACTGGATGTGCGGGATCGCGGTGATCTCCTGGACGGTCCGCACGGAGGACGCGGCCACGTCGGGCGAGGTGAGGTCGACGCCCTCGACGGTCAGGAAGTAGGTGTCGTAGCCGCTCATCCCCGCGTTCTTGAGGACCTGGCGGCCGTCCCAGTTCTCACCCGGCACAACGATCTCGCCGCTGTGCAGCTTCTCGAAAAGCGGCGTGTTCCCGAACGTGCCGGTGGCGAAGCCGACCCCGGCGACGATGAACACCACCCAGAAGACGACGATGACCTTCGGGTGACGGGCCACCAGCCGCCCCCAGGTGCGCAGCAGCGAGCGGGGTGCCTCGGTCATGGGAGAACAGTGCCACTGCGCGCGGGTTGCGCCGCGCATTGGGGGTGTGCTCTCAGCCAACTCACGGGAACCGTCGCGGGTGGTCGGGGGCCGGGAGGTCGGCCACCGCCTGGTCCCAGGCGTCGGCCAGGGCCGCCAGGTCGGCGCGGTGGGATCGGATCCGGCAGCCCTTCCCGCTGGGTTTGATGGCGATCCCCTCGAGCCGCCACTGGTCGCGAGCCGCCGCCAGGAGGGCCACGGGCAGGTCACCACCGGCGTTGACGACCCGCCACCACGGCACCCCGGACCCCCAGGTGCCCATGATCCGCCCGACCAGGCGCGGCCCGGTGCCGACGAGGTCGGCGAGGTCGCCATAACTGACGACTCGGCCCGCGGGCACGAGTTCGACGGCCCGCAACACCCGCTCGACCAGCACGTCGTCCACGTCGGACAGGGTATGTCCGGGGTCGCGGGTAGCCTGCGAGCGTGTCCGATCTGTTCGCTGCGGCCGCCGACCCCGGCGGAGGTGGACAGCTCACGCCCGCGCTGCTCGCGCCGCTGGCCGTGCGGATGCGACCGCGGTCGCTCGACGAGGTGCGCGGTCAGGGCGAGGTGCTGCGGTCCGGGAGCCCGCTGCGTCGACTGATCGAGGGCAGCGCCGGGACCGCCGGCCCGCTCTCGGCGATCATCTGGGGGCCGCCGGGCACCGGCAAGACCACGCTGGCGCACCTCGTGGCGACGGCCGCCGACCGGGAGTTCGTCGAGCTTTCCGCGGTCACCGCCGGCGTCAAGGACGTGCGCGCCGTCATGGAGTCGGCGACCCGGGCCCGCGACCTCTACGGGCGCCAGACCGTCCTCTTCCTCGACGAGATCCACCGCTTCACCAAGGCTCAGCAGGACGCGCTCCTCCCCGGGGTCGAGAATCGCCAGGTCATCCTCGTCGCCGCGACGACCGAGAACCCCTCGTTCGCCGTCATCGCGCCGCTGCTCTCGCGCTCGATGCTCATCACCCTCGGTCCCCTCACCGACGAGGAGGTCGCCGACGTCCTCGACGCCGCGGCCGTCGACGAACGCGGCCTGGCCGGGGAGTTCACGCTCGCCGACGACGCCCGCGAGCACCTCGTCCGGGTCAGTGGCGGCGACGCCCGCCGGGCCCTGACGGCGTTGGAGGCGGCCGCGGGAGTCGCGCAGGACGGCATACCCATCGGGTCGGCGGAGCAGCGGCCGGTGACGGTCACCCTCGCCGACACCGAGCAGGCGATCGCCCACGCCGCGGTGCGCTACGACCGCACCGGGGACCAGCACTACGACGTCGCCTCCGCTCTGATCAAGTCGATGCGGGGGTCCGACGTGGACGCGGCCCTGCACTACCTGGCGCGGACGTTGGAGGCGGGCGAGGACCCCCGGTTCATCGCCCGGCGGATCGTCATCGCTGCCGCCGAGGACGTCGGGATGGCCGACCCGACCGCACTGCAGACCGCGGTGGCGGCGATGCACGCCGTCGCCCAGATCGGGATGCCCGAGGCGCGGATCATCCTGGCCCAGGCCGTCGTCCACAACGCGCTGGCGCCCAAGTCGAACGCCGCGTATGCCGGGATCACAGCGGCGATCGCCGACGTGCGAGCCGGCAAGGGGGGCCCGGTGCCGATCCCGCTGCGCGGCAGCGGGTATGCCGGGGCCGAGCGGATCGCCCGTGCCGCCGCGACCGAATCGGGCCAGGCCGGATCGAGCGGCCGGGCGCCGGCGTACGTCTATGCCCACGACGAGCCGGATGGCGTGGCGACCCAGCAGTACCTGCCCGACGACCTACAGGGCGGCACCGACTACTACCGGCCCACCGATCGAGGCTTCGAGGCGCGGTTGCAGGACCGGTGGACCTGGCTCAGGCAGCGGCTCGGCCGCGGCTGACCCGACGTCGACGCCAACCCCGGCGGGCCCGAGTCCCGCACGAGTGCGGCCCGGAGGTCGGGCTCCCGTAACATGGCGGACTGGCCGCACCCGGCATACCCAAGGACTGACTTCACGCATGGAAACCGCAGAGATCCGCCGCCGCTGGCTCACCTTCTTCGAGAAGAACGGCCACGCGGTCGTGCCCTCGGCCCCGCTGATCCACGACGACCCCAACCTGCTCTTCGTCAATGCCGGGATGGTGCCCTTCAAGCCGTACTTCCTCGGCCAGCAGACCCCGCCGTGGGAGCGCGCGACGAGCGTCCAGAAGTGCGTGCGCACCCAGGACATCGAGGAGGTCGGCAAGACCTCCCGACACGGCACGTTCTTCCAGATGAACGGCAACTTCTCGTTCGGGGACTACTTCAAGGAAGGCGCGATCAAGCTCGCCTGGGACCTGGTGACCACGCCGCAGGATCGGGGCGGGTACGGGCTCGAGGGGGATCGGCTCTGGGCGACCGTGCTCGAGGACGATGACGAGGCGATCGAGCTGTGGCTCTCGCTGACCGACATCCCCGCCGAGCGGATCGTGCGTCGCGGGCGCCTCGACAACTACTGGTCGATGGGGGTCCCGGGCCCGGGCGGCCCGTGCAGCGAGATCTACTACGACCGCGGCCCGGAGTACGGCCCCGAGGGTGGCCCGGCGGTCGATGAGGACCGGTTCCTCGAGTTCTGGAACCTCGTCTTCATGCAGCACGAGCTCTCGGCGGTCCGGTCCAAGGAGGACTTCGACATCGCCGGCTCGCTGCCGAAGAAGAACATCGACACCGGGATGGGTCTGGAGCGGATGGCCTCGATCCTCCAGGGCGTCGACAACATGTACGAGATCGATGAGGTCTACCCGGTTCTGGCCAGGGCGGCCGAGATGACCGGCAAGACCTATGGCGAGCACTCGGGTCAGTCCGCGGACTCCAGCCACCCCGACGACGTGCGGCTGCGGGTCGTCGCCGACCATGTCCGCTCCTCGCTCATGCTCATCGGGGATGGCGTCACCCCCGGCAACGAGGGCCGCGGCTACGTGCTTCGGCGGATGCTGCGCCGCAGCGTGCGCTCGATGCGGCTGCTCGGGTTCGAGGACCCCTGCCTGCCGCACCTGATGCCGGTCTCGCTGGAGCGGATGAAGGCCTCGTACCCTGAGTTGGAGAGCGGGTTCGACCGGATCGCCGCGATCGCGTATGCCGAGGAGGACGCCTTCCGTCGGACGCTCGCCGCGGGCACGACGATCCTGGACACCGCGGTCGCCCGGACCAAGGAGTCCGGTGGGAGCACGTTGCCCGGTGATCAGGCCTTCCAGCTGCACGACACCTACGGCTTCCCGATCGACCTGACCCTCGAGATGGCCGCCGAGCAGGGGCTGTCGGTCGATCGGGACGGGTTCACCGCGCTCATGCAGGAGCAGCGTCAGCGGGCCAAGGCCGACGCCAAGGCGAAGAAGTCCGGTCACGCCCACACCGAGGTGTGGCGCGACCTGCGTGCGCTCGGCGCGACCGAGTTCCGCGCCTACCAGGAGTTGACCAGCGAGGCCACGGTGGTCGGCCTGGTCGTCGACGGGGAACGGGTCGAGGAGCTCGAGCCCGGCCAACGCGGGCAGGTCATCCTCGACCGCACCCCCTTCTACGCCGAGTCCGGCGGCCAGATCGCCGACGCCGGCCGGATCACCGGCGACGGGCTGGACCTGACGGTCCATGACGTCCAACGCCCGGTCAAGGGGCTCATCGCGCACACCGTCGAGGCCGCGCACGGTGTGCTGCGCCTGGGCGCGCCGGTGCTGGCCCAGGTGGACCCCGAGTGGCGGATCTCGGCCTGTCAGGCCCACTCGGGCACCCACGTCGTCCACGCGGCGTTGCGGGAGGTCCTCGGCCCGACGGCCCTGCAGTCGGGGTCCTACAACAAACCGGGGTACCTGCGCCTGGACTTCGCGTGGAACCAGGCCCTCTCGTCGGCCACCCGCAGCGAGATCGAGGAGGTGGCCAACCTCGCGGTCCGCAAGGACCTCCCGGTGCGGGCGCTGTACATGTCCCTGCCGGAGGCGCGCGACTTCGGGGCCATCGCCCTGTTCGGCGAGACGTATGACGAGTCGGTCCGGGTCGTCGAGATCGGCGGGCCCTGGTCGCGTGAACTGTGCGGCGGCACCCACGTCAAGCACTCCTCGCAGGTCGGCGCCCTGACGATCACCGGGGAGTCCTCGGTGGGGTCCGGCGTGCGCCGGCTCGAGGCCTTCGTCGGGATGGACGCCCTGCGTCACCTGGCCAAGGAGCGGGCGATCGTCCACGAGCTCTCGACCATGATCAACGCCCAGCCCCACGAACTCACCGAGCGGATCGCGGCCATGCTCACGCGCCTCAAGGACGCCGAACGCGAGATCGAGAAGGCCCGCCGGGACCACCTGCTCGCCAACTCGGCCGGCCTGGTCGCCGGGGCTCGCGACGTCGGCGGCGTGACGTTCCTCGCCCACGACCTGGGAGAGGCCGGGGCCGACGACGTGCGCAACCTCGTCCTCGACCTGCGCGGCCGACTCGGCGCCGAGCGGCCCAGCGTGGTCGTCGGGACCGCGGTGGCGAAGGATCGGCCGCTCGTGGTCGTGGCCACCAACGAACCCGCTCGGCGCCTGGGGATCACGGCCGGTGAGCTCGCCCGAACGGCCGCGGCGACCCTCGGTGGCGGCGGCGGCGGCAAGGACGACATCGCCCAAGGGGGCGGCCAGGACGCGAGCAAGATCGGCGAGGCCACCAACTCCGTCGAGTGGCGCGTCGGCGAACTCGCCGCGGCGCACCACTGACCGGCTCCACCGGGTCGCAGATGCGCTCAGGGGTGAGGTTCGGCGTCGACGTCGGGAGCGTCCGGGTCGGGCTCGCGCGCTCCGACCCGGACGGGGTCCTCGCCACACCGGTGGCCACCGTGGTGCGCACGTCCGCCGAGGAGCCCTCCGTCGACGACGCGGATGTCCGCGAGATCGTGGAGGTCGTGCGTTCCCAGGACACCCTCGAGGTGGTCGTCGGCCTCCCCCGGACACTCGCGGGAGCCGAGGGTCCAGCCGCTGCGGCGGCACGGAAGTATGCTCACGTGCTGGCACACGCGCTCGACCCGATCACGGTTCGCCTGGTGGACGAGCGGCTGACGACGGTGGACGCGCACCGTGCCCTCCGCGCGAGCGGAGTCGGAGGTCGTCGGGCCCGAACGGTCGTCGACCAGGTCGCTGCGGTCCTCATCCTCCAGTCCGCACTGGACGAGGAGCGGAGTTCGGGAAACCCGCCGGGAGATCCGGTGGGCGGCAAGCGGCGCAAGCCGCGTGGGAGGACGGCGGGCGCGCATGAGTGATCGGCTGGATCATTCGATCTTCGGTGAGGACGACGTCGACGATCGGCTCGATCACGGCGAGCCGCTGCGGTCCCGGCGTCAGGTCAGGAGCCGTCGCACGCGTCGCGGCGGGCGCAAGTTCGTCATTCTGCTGCTCGCCCTCGCGGTCGTCGCCGGCGGAGGTCTGGCGGCCGTGACGGTGCTCAAGCCCCTGATCAGCAGGATCCCCGGCTTCAGCAGCGGGTCCGACCTCGACTTCGCCGGCCCGGGGGAGGGCGAGGTCAAGGTCGTCGTCGCCCAGGGCCAGACCGGTGAGGACATCGCGACCACGCTGAAGAACGCGGGGGTCACGAAGTCCCGCACGGCATACCTGCAGGCCGCCGCCGGCGACCCGGCCGCCGCCGCCCGGGTCCAGCCCGGCACGTACACCCTCAAGAAGGGGATGCGCGGCGTCGACGCCTTCAAGATCATCAGCAACCCGGCCAACGCCGTCAACGCCGGGGTCACCGTGCGCGAGGGGCTGTGGGCCAGCGAGATCTTCCCGCTGTTGTCCAAGGCGACCGGGGTGCCGGTGGCCGACTACCAGGCCGCCGCGAAGGACCCCGCGTCGATCGGTCTACCCGCCGAAGCCGGCGGCAACGTCGAGGGGTGGCTGTTCCCCGCGACCTACCAGTTCCCCGAGAAATCGAGCGCCGTCGAGCAACTCTCGATGATGGTCAAACAGACCGTGTCCCAGCTCACCAGTGCCGGGGTGACCACCGCCGACGCCGAACGGGTGCTCATCGTCGCCTCCATCGTCGAGGCCGAGGCCAAGGGCGAGGCCGACCGGGGCAAGGTCGCCCAGGTGCTGCTCAACCGGGTCGCGAACAAGGGCCTGCCCAACTACGGCCTGCTCCAACTCGACTCGACCGTCTCCTACGGGGTGCAGAACCGGTCGGTGACGACGACCGATGCCGAGCGCAAGGACCCCAACCCCTGGAACACCTACGTCAACAAGGGGCTTCCGGCCGGCCCGATCGGGAACCCCGGGATGGCCTCGATCAAGGCCGCCATGGCGCCCACGCCGGGGCCGTGGCTGTTCTTCGTCGCGGTCAACCCGATCACCGGCGAGACCAAGTTCGCGACGACGCTGGCCGAACACGACCAGTACGTCAAGGAGTTCCAGGCCTTCTGCCAGGCCAACAAGGGCACGTGCTGAGGGCGGCCGTCCTCGGGTCGCCGATCGCGCACTCGCTCTCGCCGGTGCTCCATCGGGCCGGGTATGCCGCGTGCGGCCTCGCCCAGTGGTCCTACGAGCGGCGCGAGGTCCAAGCCGACGAGTTGACCGGCGTCGTGGCCGGCCTCGACGCGTCATGGCGGGGGCTCTCCCTGACGATGCCGCTCAAGGAGGTCGCCGTTGAGGTCGCCGACACGGTCACTGAGGTGGCCCGGCGGGCGGCGGCGATCAACACCCTCACCCGCCGTGCCGACGGCGGGTGGGACGCCACGAACACCGACGTGGCGGGCATCGTCGCGGCCGTGCGCCGGGTCGACCACGCGGGCCGGGCCCGGATTCTGGGGTCCGGGGCGACCGCCCGCTCGGCCCTGCTCGCCCTGCACCAGCTCGGGGTCGAGCGGATCGACGTCGCGGCGCGCAACCCGGCGACGGCGGCCCACCTAGTGTCGCTGGCCGCCGATCTCGGGGTGGATGCGATCGCCGTTCCGCTCACGTCGTGGACCGAGGACCCCGTTCGGCTCGTGATCTCCACCCTGCCGCCGGCCGCGAGCAGCGCGGTGGGCGGCATGCTGGACGACGCGGGCCGTGGGTTCGCTGGCATGACGGTCCTCGACGTCGTCTATGCCGGGTGGCCGACCCCGCTGGCCCGATCGGTGCGGGCCGCCGGCGGGGTGACGATCAGTGGGCTCGACATGCTGGTCCACCAGGCGGCGGTGCAATTCGAACTCTTCACCGGCCACCGGGCACCGGTCGAGGCCATGCTCGCGGCCGGCTGGTCCGCCCTCGGTGGCCGTCCCGCATCCTGACCGGCGATTCCGGTCCCTGAGACTCCGCGTGGAAGGATCGGGGCCATGTTGCGTTGGTTGACCGCCGGGGAGTCGCACGGCCCGGCCCTGCTCGCGACGATCGAGGGGTTGCCCGCGGGCATCGAGGTCACCTCGGCCCACCTCGCCGAGGCGCTGGCCCGCCGCCGACTCGGCCACGGACGGGGTGCCCGGATGTCGTTCGAGGCCGACGAGGTCGAGTTCCTCGGCGGAGTCCGTCATGGCGTCACCCTCGGTTCGCCGGTGGCCATCCGGATCGGCAACAGCGAGTGGCCGAAGTGGCGAACGGTGATGAGCCCGGACCCGGTCTCGGCGGAGGCCTACGCAGCCGCCGCGGACGTGGGTGCCGAGAAGGAGCTCGCCCGCAACAAGCCGCTGACCCGGCCCCGGCCCGGCCACGCGGACCTCGTCGGTATGCAGAAGTACGCCGTCGACGATGCCCGTCCGATCCTCGAGCGCGCCTCGGCCCGGGAGACCGCGGCACGGGTCGCCCTCGGTGAGGTCGCCGCCCGCTTCCTGGCACAGGCCTACGGCATCCGCCTCGTCTCGCACACCGTCGCCATCGGCGCCGCCGCGGTCGACGACGACGCCCGGCTGCCGACCCCCGGCGACGTGGCCGCCCTCGACGCCGACCCCGTGCGGACCCTCGACCCGGCCGGCAGCGCGGCGATGGTCGCCGAGATCGACGGCGCGAAGCGTGACGGAGACACCCTCGGCGGGGTCGTCGAGGTGCTCGCCTACGGATTGCCCCCGGGGCTGGGCTCCCACGTGCACTGGGACCGCCGTCTCGACGCTCGGCTCGCCGGCGCCCTGATGGGAATCCAGGCGATCAAGGGGGTCGAGGTCGGCGACGGCTTCCGCACCGCGGCCCGCCGGGGCAGCGCGGCCCACGACGAGATGGAACGCACGGCCGACGGCACCATCACGCGGCGTACCGGCCGCGCCGGCGGCACCGAGGGTGGGATGTCGGTCGGCGGGCTGCTGCGGGTGCGGGCCGCGATGAAGCCGATCAGCACCGTCCCTCGGGCCCTCGACACGATCGACGTCGCGTCCGACGAGCCGGCCACGGCGATCCACCAGCGCTCCGATGTGTGCGCGGTTCCGGCGGCCGGCGTCGTCGCCGAGGCGATGGTCGCCCTCGTCCTGGCCGAGGCGTGCCTCGAGAAATTCGGCGGGGACTCGGTGGCCGAGACGGCCCGCAACCACACGGCATACCTGGCCGCGATTCCCGAGCGAATGCGGAGTTGGTGACGGCGCGATGACCCTCGTCGTCCTCATCGGCCCGCCCGGCGCCGGCAAGTCGACGGTCGGCGCCCTCGTCGCCGAGCGGCTCGCTGCCGACTTCGTCGACACCGATGCGCTCGTGGCGGAACGCGCCGGTTCGACCATCTCCGAGGTCTTCATCGAGCACGGCGAGGCACACTTCCGGGCCCTCGAGGCCGCCGCCGTCGTCGAGGCCCTCAGCGGGACCGACGGAGTGGTCGCCCTCGGCGGGGGCGCCCCGATGACCGCGTCCGTCGACGAGGCGTTGACCGGCCTCGGTCAGCGGGCCCGCATCGTCTTCCTCGACGTGGGGATCGCCGACGCCGCCGGACGCGTCGGCTTCGACACCTCGCGGCCGTTGCTCGCCGTCAACCCCCGCGCGACCTGGATCAGACTCATGGGACAGCGGCGCCCCACCTACGAACGGCTCGCCGACATCATCGTCGACACGGCCGGCAGAACGGCCGACGCGGTCGCGGCCGAGGTCGTCGCCGGACTGGGGGAGCCGTCGTGACGGCCATTGCCGTCGGAGGCCGGTATGCCGTCCGGGTCGCTCCCGGGGCGCTCAGCGTCCTGCCCGACGTGCTCCCGGACGGCGCCGAACAGGTGCTCGTCGTGTACTCCGAGGCGATGACGGGGCTCGGTCGGGCGGTCGCCGACCTCGTGGCGGCCACCGGTCGGCGACCGTTGCTCGCCCCGGTGCCCGATGCCGAATCTGCCAAGACGGCGGCGGTCGCGGCCGACCTGTGGGCTCGGATGGGGGAGGCGGCCTTCACCCGCACCGATGCGGTCGTGGCGGTGGGTGGCGGCACCGTCACCGACCTCGGCGGCTTCGTCGCGGCGACCTGGCTGCGCGGCGTGCCGGTCGTCCAGGTGCCCACGACCCTGCTCGCGATGGTCGATGCCGCGGTCGGGGGCAAGACCGGGATCAACACCGCGGAGGGGAAGAACCTGGTCGGGGCGTTCCACGAGCCGGTGGCCGTGCTCTGCGACCTCGACCTGCTCGCCTCGCTGCCGACCGTCGACCTCGTCGCAGGCCAGGCCGAGGTCCTCAAGGCCGGGTTCATCGCCGACCCGGTCATCCTCGACCTCGTCGAGACGGATCCGGTCGGCGCGGCGCGCGCCGACGGCGCTGCGATTCCCGAACTCATCGAGCGGGCGATCCGGGTCAAGGCCGACGTCGTCGCCGCGGACCTCAGGGAGTCGTTCCTGCGCGAGGTGCTCAATTACGGGCACACCTTCGGGCATGCCATCGAACAGGTGGAGCACTACCGCTGGCGCCACGGGGAGGCCGTCGCCGTGGGGATGGTCTATGCGGCGGAACTCTCGCGCCTCGCCGGGCTGCTCGCCCCCGAGGTCGTGCGACGCCACCGAGACGTGCTCACCAGCGTCGGGCTGCCCACGGCCTACCGGGGGTCTGCGTCCTGGGCGGACCTGCAGACCGCCATGGGGCGCGACAAGAAGACCCGCGGCGCCCGGCTACGGTTCGTCGTCCTCGAGGCGATCGCCCGCCCGGTGCGCCTCGAAGGGCCGGGCGAGGACCTGCTCGCGGCCGCCCACGCCGCCGTGACCGGCTGAGCGGACACAGCCGGCCCACAGGAGCGGGAAAGGGGTCCCATGGGGGCTCCCGCCAGAGTCGGCGCATGACGACGAACCAGCCCCTCCCTGTCCCCGCCGCCCTGCTCGCCCACGACGAGCGCGACCACGACGACTCGAGCGAACTCGACCGCGGTCTCGACTACGACCTCGCCACCCTGATCCGCCGCCGGGGCGCGCTCGGCCTGCTCGGCGGAGTCGGCCTGGCCGCCCTCGCCGGCTGTGCCCCCGCGGCCACCTCGACCGGCACGGCGACCGGCACGGCGACCGGCACGCCGACCGGCACGGCGACCGGCACGGCGGCCGCCTCCGGCTCGGCCGGTGCCGTCGCCACGCCGGCCGCCACCCCGACGGCCGTGACCACCGTCGTCGACTCCGAGACCGCCGGGCCCTACCCGGGGGACGGCAGCAACGGCAAGGACGTCTTGACCCGCAGCGGGGTCGTGCGCTCGGACATCGGCACCAGCATCGGCTCGAGCACCCGGGTCGCCGGGGCCCCGATGACGATCAACCTCACCGTCACCGACTCCACGAAGGGATATGCCGCCCTGGCCGGTGCCGCCGTCTACGTCTGGCACGCCGACGGCCAGGGCCGCTACTCCATGTACTCCACCGGGGTCACCGACCAGACCTTTCTGCGCGGCGTCCAGGCGACGAACGCCCAGGGCACGGCGACCTTCACATCGGTCTTCCCGGGCTGCTACGACGGACGGTGGCCACACATCCACTTCGAGGTCTATGCGAGCCTCGACGAGGCGACCGCCAGCGGCCAGATCGTCAAGACCAGCCAGATCGCGTTGCCGCAGGCGACCTGCGAGCAGGTCTACGCGGACACCGGGGCCTACCCCGCGAGCGCCGCCAACCTCACCAGGGTCTCCCTCACCAGGGACATGGTCTTCGGCAACGACGGCGGGATCCACCAACTGGCCACCGTGACCGGGGACGCCACGACCGGGTATGTCGTCAACCTCACCATCGGCGTCTGACCTCACAGTTGGCGGACCGCGCCCCCCCGATGCGCACCTAGACTCCGGACATGAGCACACCCGGGGTCACCTACCTGCTCGTCGACGGCGAGAACATCGACGCGACCCTGGGCACCTCGATCCTCGGCCGCCGCCCCCACCCCGACGAACGCCCCCGGTGGGACCGACTGCTCTCGTTCGCGCAGGAGCGCTGGGACCAACCCACCCGGGGACTGTTCTTCCTCAACGCCGGCTCGGGTCTGCCGATGAGTTTCGTCCAGGCGCTCAAGGCCATGGACTACGAACCGGTTCCACTCTCCGGCCCGGGCGACGTGAAGGTCGTCGACGTCGCGATCCAGCGCACGCTGCAGGCGCTGCGGGAGCGCTCCGGCGATGTCCTCCTGGTCAGTCACGACGGGGACTTCCTCGCCGACCTCGAGCCGTTGCTCGACGACGGACGCCGCGTCGGGGTGCTCGCCTTCCAGGAGTTCCGCAACGCCGGGTTCGGCGCCCTGGAGGCGAAAGGGCTGGAGAGTTTCGACCTCGAATACGCCGTCGGAGCCTTCAACACGCGGCTGCCGCGCCTCCGGGTCATCCCGATCGAGGAATTCGACCCGTTCACCTACCTGTAAACTTCTGCGCGATCCCCCTCGCCTCTTTCCGAGGGTGGGGCGTGCCCGGACGGCCGGCGCACGGCATACGAACGTTTGAGAAAAGGCGACACCCGTGGCAACGACCAACGACCTCAAGAACGGCCTCGTGCTCAACATCGACGGCCAGTTGTGGACCGTCGTGGAGTTCCAGCACGTCAAGCCGGGCAAGGGCCCGGCCTTCGTGCGCACCAAGCTGAAGAACGTGCTCTCCGGCAAGGTCGTCGACAAGACCTTCAACGCCGGCGTCAAGGTCGAGACCGCGAACGTCGACAAGCGCACGATGCAGTACCTCTACAACGACGGCACCGACTTCATCTTCATGGACCCGGACACCTACGACCAGCTGCCGGTCAGCCCCGAGGTCGTCGGCGACGCCGCGAAGTACATGCTTGAGAACCAGGACGCGATCGTCGCCCGGCACGAGGGCAACGTCCTCTACATCGAGTTGCCGGCCTCGGTGGTCCTCGAGATCACCTACACCGAGCCCGGCCTCCAGGGTGACCGTTCGACCGGGGGCACCAAGCCCGCGACGGTCGAGACCGGGGCCCAGATCGCCGTCCCGCTCTTCCTGGAGACGGGCACGAGGATCAAGGTCGACACCCGCGACGGGTCGTACCTCGGCCGCGTGAACTGACCCCACTCCATGTCCGCTCGCACCAAGGCCCGCAAGGCGGCCCTCGACCTGCTCTTCGAGGCCGATCAGCGCGGCGTCAACGTCTCCGAGCTGCTCGGGGACCGGCAGGCCACGCCGGTGGGGGAGACCCCGGTGCGTGAGTTCACCGCGCAGCTGGTCCGCGGCACCGTCGAGCACTGGACCGCGATCAACGACGCCCTGACGACGTGGTCGCAGGGCTGGACGCTGGAACGGATGCCGGCCGTCGACCGGGCCATCCTCCGATTGGGCGCTTATGAGGTGCTGTATGCCGTGGGCGTGCCCGAAGTGGTCGCCATCGACGAGTGGGTGGGCCTGGCCACCGACCTGTCCACGGACGACAGCCCGAAGTTCGTCAACGGCGTCCTGGGTCGCCTCCTTGAGGTCAAACCGACCCTGGTCTGAGTCCTCCGGTCCAGCTCGTCGTGGACACCCTCGGGCACGCCGTGAACTGACTTGTAGAGTGGGCTCGCCAGACATCCTTTAACGACCCGTCCAGTGAGGCGGGGAAGGAGGTCAGAACGCGTATGCCGCGTCCCGACTCACCCGTCGATGGTCGCGTCGTCCTCACGGACGCCGACATCGCCCGCGCGCTCAAGCGCATCGCCCATGAGATCCTCGAGGCCAACAAGGGCGCCTCGGACCTCGTCCTGTTGGGGATCCCGTCCCGGGGGGTGGTGCTCGCCCAACGACTCGCCGACATCATCGCCGAGGTCGAGGGGACGAACGTGCCGACCGGGGCACTGGACATCACCATGTATCGCGACGACCTGCGCCGAAATCCGACCCGCAGGCCGATGCCGACCTCGATCCCCGAGGGCAGCGTCGAGTCTCGGATCGTCGTCCTCGTCGATGACGTCCTCTACTCCGGTCGCACCGTCCGAGCCGCCCTCGACGCGCTCGCCGACTACGGCCGACCCAAGGCGGTGCGCCTCGCGGTGCTCGTGGATCGGGGGCATCGCGAGCTGCCGATCCGGGCCGACCACGTCGGCAAGAACCTGCCGACCTCGCACAGTGAGAAGGTCCGGGTGCGACTGCATGGCCACGACGACCACGAGTCCGTCGTCATCGCCGGGGGCGAGCAGTGAGCGCGCCGACCGTCGGGCATGCGGCGGTCACCCCCACCCGTGAGATGCCGCGTCACCTGCTCTCGATCGCGGACCTCGACGCCGGCCTGATCCGCACCCTGCTCGACACCGCCGCCCAGATGCAGGACGTGCAGCGCCGCGAGGTCAAGAAGATCCCGACGCTGCGCGGCCGGACCGTCATCAACCTCTTCTTCGAGGACTCCACCCGCACCCGCAGCAGTTTCGAGATCGCCGGGAAGTGGATGAGCGCGGACACGATCAACATCACCGGCAAGGGGTCCTCGACGAGCAAGGGTGAGTCGTTGCGGGACACGGTCATGACGATCGACGCCATGGGGGTCGATGCCATCGTGATCCGGCACATGGCCTCCGGGGCCGCGCACCAGGTCGCCGGGTGGGTCAACGCCCGCGTGATCAACGCCGGGGACGGCACCCACGAACACCCCACCCAGGCCCTGCTCGACGCCTTCACGATGGAGCAGCGGATCGGGCCGCTGGCCGGTCGGCACGTCGCGATCGTCGGCGACCTGACCCATTCCCGGGTCTTCCGCTCGAACGTGCTGTCGCTGCGGATGCTCGGAGCCGACGTCACGGTGGTGGCGCCCGTCACGCTCATGCCCAGCGGCATCGGTGCGTGGTCTGCGGCCGAGGGCTTCGCGACGACCCACGACCTGGATGCCACCCTGACCGGAGCGGGGCCGCACGGGCGACCACCGGACGCGCTCATGATGCTGCGCGTCCAGAAGGAGCGGATGAGCGGCGGTTACTTCCCGACCGCACGCGAATACACCGTCGGCTACGGGTTGACCCGACCGCGCCTGGAGCGCCTCGTCGCCGATCGCCCGGACGTCGTCATCTGTCACCCCGGACCGATGAACCGTGGGCTCGAGATCAGCGCCGACGCCGCCGATGCCGCCCAGAGCCTCATCCTCGACCAGGTGGCCGCCGGCGTGGCCGTGCGGATGAGCGTGCTCTACCACCTGCTGGCCGGCGAGGAAGGTGGCGCGGCATGAGCGCCCTGCTGATCAAGGGAGCCACCGCGTATGCCGCCGGGACGGGCCCCCGCGGTCACGCCGGTGATGTCGTGGTCGTCGACGGGGTCGTCAGCGACCTCCAGGCGAGCGACGCACCCGGCGACGCCGAGGTGATCGACGCCGACGGCTTGATCCTGCTGCCCGGCTTCGTCGATCTGCACACCCACCTGCGCGAGCCCGGCCGGGAGGATGCCGAGACGATCTCCAGCGGGTCCCGGGCCGCGGCCGTCGGTGGCTTCACCGCCGTCCTCGCGATGGCCAACACGAGCCCCGTGACCGACACCGCCGAGGCCGCCGAACGCATCCTCGACCTCGGAGTGGCCTGCGGCCTCGTCGACGTCCAGCCGATCGGTGCGGTCACCCATGGGCTCGAGGGCGAACAACTCGCCGAGCTCGGGCTGATGCACCGGTCCCGGGCCGCGGTGCGCGTCTTCTCCGACGACGGACGCTGCCTCCAGGACGCCCGCGTCATGCGCCGGGCCTTGGAGTACATCCGCTCGTTCGGCGGGGTCATCTCCCAGCACAGCCAGGACTCCTCGCTGGCCGGCCCGTCGGCCTGCTGCCACGAGGGTGAGCTCTCCGGGCGACTCGGGTTGCCCGGGTGGCCGGCGGCCGCCGAGTCGGTCATCATCGCCCGCGACGCCCAGCTGGCGCAGCACACCGGCAGCCGGGTCCATGTCGCGCACGTGAGCACCGCCGAGGGTGTCGAGGTCGTCCGCTGGGCCAAGGCCCGGGGGATCGCGATGACCGCCGAGGTGACCCCGCACCACCTGGCGTTGACCACCGAGCGGCTCACGGCATACGACCCGGTCTTCAAGGTCAACCCGCCGCTGCGCCCGCTGGAGGACGTGCTCGCGCTCCGGGCGGGTCTGGCCGACGGCACGATCGACGCGGTCGCCACCGACCACGCGCCGCACGCCCGCCACGACAAGGAGCACGCGTTCGTCGATGCGGCCTTCGGGATGCTCGGCCTCGAGACGGCCCTGTCGGTGGTGGCCGCGACGATGCTCGGCGACGGGTTCGGATGGGCGGACGTCGCCCGGGTCATGGCCACCGCACCGGCGGCGATCGCCGGGCTGGCCGGTCACGGTCGAGACATCGCGCCGGGCGAACCGGCCAACCTCGTGCTCGTCGACCCGGCCGCGTCGGTCACCGTCGACGCCGCGGCCTCGCAGTCGCTCTCCCGCAACAACCCCTGGCACGGCATGGCCTTCGCGGCCGCCGTCCACACCACCATCCTTCGCGGTCGAGTGACCGCGAGCCAGCGAAAGGTGCGCGCGTGACCAGCGCCGTCCTGCTCGTCCGCGACCCGGCCGTCCTGATCCTCGAGGACGGGCGCACGTTCAGCGGCCACGCCTACGGACACCTCGGCACCACCGTCGGGGAGGCGGTCTTCTCCACCGGGATGACCGGCTACCAGGAGACGCTCACCGACCCCAGCTACCACCGGCAGGTCGTCGTCATGACGGCGCCGCACGTCGGCAACACCGGGTGGAACGACGAGGACGACGAGAGCGCCCGGATCTGGGTGGCCGGGTACGTCGTCCGCGACCCGGCGCTGCGGCCGTCGAACTGGCGCTCGCAGCGCGCCTTGGAGGACGAGCTCGACCGGCAGGGCGTCGTGGGCATCTGCGACCTGGACACCCGCGCGCTCACCCGCCATCTGCGCGAACGGGGCGCGATGCGGGCCGGGATCTTCTCCGGGGACGCGGCGCGCCGGCCCCGCGAGGAGTTGCTCGCCGCGGTCATCGACAGCCCCCGGATGGCCGGGTCGGCGCTGGCCGCGCAGGTGAGCACGACGACCGCGTATGTCGTGCCCGCCATGGGGGAGAAGCGCTTCACCGTCGCGGCCCTCGACCTGGGGATCAAGGCGATGACCCCCGAGCTGATGGCGCGGCGCGGGATCGAGGTGCACGTGCTGCCGGCCACCAGCACGCCGCAGGAGGTCCTCGCGCTCGCTCCCGACGGGGTGTTCTTCTCGAACGGGCCGGGCGACCCGGCGACCGCCGATCACGAGGTCGAGCTGCTCCGGGCGGTCCTGGCCGCCGGGGTGCCCTACTTCGGGATCTGCTTCGGGAACCAGATCTTCGGCCGGGCGCTGGGCTTCGGGACCTACAAGTTGAAGTACGGCCACCGCGGCATCAACCAGCCGGTGCTCGACCGCACGACCGGGAAGGTGGAGGTGACCGCGCACAACCACGGGTTCGCGGTGGATGCCCCCCTCGACCGAGAGGCTCACACGGCCTATGGGGTCGCGCGGGTCAGTCACCTGTGCCTCAACGACGACGTCGTCGAGGGCCTCGAACTGCGCGACGAGGCCGGGGCCCTGAAGGCGTTCTCCGTGCAGTACCACCCGGAGGCCGCCGCCGGACCGCACGACGCGGCCTACCTCTTCGATCGTTTCGTCGACCTCCTGGAAGGCAAGGCCTGAAGCATGCCGAAGCGCGACGACATCACGAGCGTCCTCGTCATCGGGTCCGGGCCGATCGTCATTGGCCAGGCCTGCGAGTTCGACTACTCCGGCACCCAGGCCTGCCGGGTGCTGCGCGACGAGGGCATCCGCGTCATCCTGGTGAACTCCAATCCGGCGACGATCATGACCGACCCCGAGTTCGCCGACGCGACCTACATCGAGCCGATCACCCCGGAGATCGTCGAGAAGATCATCGCCAAGGAGCGCCCGGATGCCGTGCTCGCGACGCTGGGTGGCCAGACCGCGCTCAACTGCGCGATCGCCCTGCACGAGGCCGGGGTGCTCGAGAAGTACGACTGCCCGCTGATCGGCGCCAACGTGGAGGCGATCCAACTCGGGGAGGACCGGGAGAAGTTCAAGGGCGTCGTCGAGCGCTGCGGCGCGGAGTCGGCTCGTTCGGTCATCTGCCACACGATGGACGAATGTCTTTCTGCCGCATTGGAACTCAACTACCCGGTGGTCGTGCGCCCGTCGTTCACGATGGGTGGCCTGGGGTCCGGCTTCGCCTATGACGAGACCGACCTGCGGCGGATCGCCGGACAGGGCCTGCAGTACTCCCCGACCTCCGAGGTGCTCCTCGAGGAGTCGATCATGGGCTGGAAGGAGTACGAACTCGAGGTCATGCGCGACCACGCGGACAACGTCGTGGTCGTCTGCTCGATCGAGAACCTGGACCCGATGGGCGTGCACACGGGCGACTCGATCACGGTGGCGCCCGCGCTCACGCTGACCGACCGTGAGTACCAGCGGTTGCGCGACATCGGCATCGCCATCATCCGCGAGGTCGGCGTGGACACCGGCGGCTGCAACATCCAGTTCGCGGTCAATCCCCGCGACGGCCGGATCATCGTCATCGAGATGAACCCGCGGGTGTCGCGATCGTCGGCCCTGGCCTCGAAGGCCACCGGGTTCCCGATCGCCAAGATCGCCGCGAAGATGGCGATCGGCTACACCCTCGACGAGGTGCCCAACGACATCACCCGCGAGACCCCGGCGAGTTTCGAACCCACTCTCGACTACGTCGTCGTCAAGGTGCCCCGGTTCGCGTTCGAGAAGTTCCCGGCCGCCGACGACACGCTCACTACGACGATGAAGTCGGTCGGGGAGGCGATGTCGATCGGGCGCAACTTCACCGAGGCCCTGCAGAAGGCGCTGCGCTCGGTCGAGCGCAAGGACTCCTCGTTCCACTGGCGGGGGGAGCGTCCCGACGAGGAGGCCGCGCGCGCGCTGCTCGCGATCGCCAAGCGCCCCACCGACGGCCGCATCGTCACCGTCCAGCAGGCCCTGCGCGGTCGCCTGTCGGTGGCGGAGGTCCATCAGGTCACCGGCATCGACCCGTGGTTCCTCGACCAGATCGAGTTGATCAACGAGATCGCCGAGACGGTCTCCGTCGCCAGGCAACTCACTCCCGAGCTGCTCCGGCTGGCCAAGCGGCACGGGTTCAGTGACGCCCAGATCGGGGAGTTGCGGCGGATGCCGGAGAGCGTCGTCCGCGGCGTCCGGCAGGCCCTGGGGGTGCGGCCCGTCTTCAAGACCGTGGACACGTGTGCGGCCGAATTCGCGGCGAGCACCCCCTATCACTACAGCTCCTATGACGAGGAGACCGAGGTCTGCGCGCGCGAGCGACCGGCGGTCATCATCCTCGGGTCGGGTCCGAACCGGATCGGCCAGGGGGTCGAGTTCGACTACTCGTGCGTGCACGCCTCGTTCGCGCTGCGCGACGCCGGATACGACACGGTCATGGTCAACTGCAACCCCGAGACCGTCTCGACCGACTACGACACGAGCAGCCGGCTCTACTTCGAGCCGCTCACCCTCGAGGACGTGCTCGAGGTGTATGCCGCGGAGGCCGCCGCCGGCCCGATCGCCGGCGTCATCGTCCAACTCGGCGGTCAGACCCCGCTGGGGCTCGCGCAGGCCCTCAAGGCCGAGGGCCTGCCGATCGTCGGCACGAGCCCCGAGGCGATCCACCTGGCCGAGGACCGGGGCGCCTTCGGCCGGGTGCTCGCCGAGGCCGCCCTGCCCGCGCCCAAGCACGGCACGGCCTACAGCGTCGACGAGGCCCTCGCGGTCGCGCGCGGCATCGGCTACCCGGTCCTCGTGCGACCCTCCTACGTCCTCGGGGGACGAGGCATGGAGATCGTCTACGACGACGCGACGCTGCGTACCTACGTCGAGCGGGCGACCACGGCCAGCCCCGACCATCCGGTCCTCGTCGACCGGTTCCTCGACGACGCGGTCGAGATCGACGTCGACGTGCTCTACGACGGGATCGACATGTACGTCGGGGGCGTCATGGAGCACATCGAGGAGGCCGGCATCCACTCGGGCGACAGCGCCTGCGCCCTGCCGCCGGCGACCCTCGGGGATGCCGAGATCGAGCGGGTGCGCGCGAGCGCCCTCAAACTCGCCGAGGGCATCGGGGTGCGTGGACTGATGAACGTCCAGTTCGCCCTGGCCCAGGACATCCTCTACGTCCTCGAGGCCAATCCGCGGGCGTCGCGCACCGTGCCCTTCGTCGCCAAGGCCACCGGGGTGCCGCTGGCCAAGGCCGCCGCCCGGGTCATGCTCGGGGCCACCATCGCCGAGTTGCGCGAGGAGGGTCTGCTCCCGCTGCGGGGCGACGGGGGCACCCTGCCCGCCCATGCGCCGATGTCGGTCAAGGAGGCGGTCCTGCCCTTCCACCGCTTCCGGCGCGCCGACGGCGCGCCGGTGGACAGCCTCCTGGGACCGGAGATGCGTTCGACCGGCGAGGTGATGGGGATCGACAAGAACTTCGGTCTCGCCTTCGCCAAGAGCCAGCTCGCGGCCTACGGCGGTCTGCCGGAGCGCGGGTCGGTCTTCGTCTCGGTCGCGAACCGGGACAAGCGCGCGATGCTGTTCCCGGTCAACCGCCTGCGTGACCTCGGGTTCACCATCGTCGCCACCTCGGGCACCGCGGATGTGTTGCGCCGCAACGGGATCGAGGCGAGGGTGGTCCGCAAGATCACCGAGCGGGCCAGTGACCATGCGAGCGAGGACGGGCGCACGATCGGCGAGATGATCCTCGCCGGCGAGATCGCGATGATCATCAACACCCCGACCGGTCAGTCGGCCCGCGCCGATGGGTACGCGATCCGGGCCGCGGCCAACACCGCCGACGTCACGCTCATCACGACCGTCCAGGAGTTCGCGGCCGCGGTGCAGGCCATCGAGGCGATGCGCCGCGACGAGCTGACCGTGACCTCGCTCCAGGAACACGCGGCGGCCCTCGACCTGCTCGGTCGGGACCGCTCCCGGGTCTCCGTGGCCGAGGTGTCGGCGTGAGCGACGTCCTTCAGGTCACCGGTGAGGTCATCGCGACTCGCCGGGTCGGTGCCTATCAGCACCTCACGCTCGTCGCCCCTGGGGTGGCCGAGCTCGCCCGGCCCGGCCAGTTCGTCGCCCTCGCCGTCGGCGGCCCGACATCGGCGACCCTGCTGCGCCGCTGCTTCTCGCTGCACAAGGTGAGCCCCTCCGGGGCCTACGGCGGCACCCTCGACATCGTCGTGTCGGCCAGGGGCCCGGGCACCCAGTGGCTCGCCGGCCTCCGGGCCCACGATGTCGTCGACGTCGTCGCCCCACTCGGGCGACCCTTCCCGATCCCGGCCGACCCGGTGGCGTGCGTGCTCGTCGGCGGCGGCTACGGGTCGGCTCCGCTCTTCTGGCTCGCCGAGACGTTGCGGGAGAAGGGCTGTCACGTCGAGATCGTGCTCGGCGCCGCGTCCGAGGACCGGCTCTTCGGCGTCGTCGAGGCCCGTCGGTGCGCCGACGGGGTGACGGTGACGACCGACGACGGCTCGGCCGGCCAGCAGGGCTGGGTCTCCGACGTGCTCCCGGCGATCCTCGAGCGCACGCACGCCGCGGTGGTCTACGGCTGTGGCCCGATGGGCATGCTCCGCTCGATCACCGAGGTCGCCACGGCCCACGGAGCCGTCGCGCAGGTCGCCGTCGAGGAGTCGATGGCCTGCGGCGTGGGCGTCTGCATGACCTGTGTCATGCCGATCCGGGGGAACGACGAACGGACCCGGATGGTCCGTTCCTGCGTCGAGGGCCCGGTCTTCCGGGGCGACCGGGTGCGCTGGGACGCCTTCTCGGACGGCGTATGCCGGGTGCCCGGCGACACCGTCGGCGCGCCCAGGGCGGGCGGTCACTGATGACGACCCCATCCACTGCCGCCGGCCTCCCGGTGGACCTCTCCGTCGACCTGGCCGGTCTGCGCCTGCCCAACCCGGTGATGACCGCCTCCGGCTGTGCCGCCAACGGCCGGGAACTCCATCGCTTCTTCGACATCTCGCAGCTCGGAGCCTTCGTCACCAAGACCGTGATGGCCGACCCGCGCGCGGGTCGCCCCACGCCCCGGATGGCCGAGACCCCCAGCGGGATGCTCAACTCGATCGGCCTGCAGGGGCCCGGGATCACGGCCTTCCTCGACAAGGACCTGACCTGGTTGCGCGACGTCGGCGCTCGCGTCCTGGTCTCGATCGCCGGCAACACCGCCGTCGAGTTCGCCCAGGTGGCCGAGGCCCTCGCCGAGCACCCGGCCTTCGAGGCGGTCGTCGGGGTGGAGGTCAACATCTCCTGCCCCAACGTCGCCAACCGGGGCCTGGTCTTCGCCTGCGACGCCCTCTCCTCGAGCAAGGTCGTGTCCCTGGTGCGCGAGGAACTGCCGCGCGACACCCCGATCTTCGCCAAGCTCACCCCGGACGTGACCGACATCGTGGCCATCGCCGATGCCGCCCTGCGCGGTGGGGCGAGCGGGCTGACGATGATCAACACCCTGCTCGGGATCGTCATCGACACCGACCGGATGCGCCCGCAACTGGCGGGCATCACCGGGGGCCTGTCCGGGCCGGCGATCCGCCCGGTCGCCGTCCGGGCGATCTGGCAGGTGGCCACGGCGATGCGCGAGCACCGGATCGACACCGCGCCGATCATCGGGGTCGGGGGAGTGCGCACCGGACTCGACGCCCTGGAGCTGATCGCCGCCGGAGCCGGAGCGGTCCAGGTCGGCACCGCCACCTTCAACGACCCGAACGCCCCACACCGGGTGCTGCGCGAGTTGACCGAGGCGTTGGCCGCCCGGGGCCTGCACTCGGTGCGGGCCGCGACCGGCCTGGCCCACGACCGAAAGGTGACCCTGTGACCATCGGCGAGCCCACGGCATACCCGATCGACCCCGCGCCGCTACCCAGGGCGACGTTCGGGGCGCGACTGCGCACGGCGATGGACCGTCACGGTCCGCTCTGCGCGGGTATCGACCCGCACCGTTCCCTCGTCGAGGGGTGGGGCCTGAGCTTCGACCTGGCCGGGGTCGAGCGGTTCACGATGACGTGTGTCGAGGCGTTCGCCGGTGAGGTCGCCGTCGTCAAGCCCCAGTCGGCCTTCTTCGAGGTCTTCGGGTCGCCCGGGGTGGCCGTGCTCGAGCGTGCCGTCGACGCCCTGCGCTCGGCCGGCACGCTGGTGATCCTCGACGCCAAACGCGGCGACATCGGGACGACGATGGAGGCCTACGCCGAGGCGTTCCTCGGCAAGGACGCGCCGAGCGCGGCGGACGCGTTGACCGTCAGTCCTTACCTCGGCTACGGCGCCCTTCGCCCGGCGATCGACCTGGCCGCCGCCACCGGCCGGGGGGTGTTCGTCCTCGCTCTGACCTCCAACCCCGAAGGGGCGAGTGTGCAGCACGCCGTCCGGGACGGGCGCAGTGTCGCCGCCGCGATCGTCGACGGCGCGGCCGATGACAACGCCGAGGCCGCGGCACGCGGTGAACTCGGTCACGTCGGCCTCGTCGTCGGCGCCACCGTGGGCACGGCGGTCACCGACCTCGGCCTCGACCTGGCCGGCTCGTCGGCCCCGATCCTCGCCCCCGGGCTGGGCGCCCAGGGGGCGACCGTCGACGACCTGCGGGCGGTCTTCGGGGCGGCGCTGGCGCAGGTGCTGCCGAACTCCTCCCGCTCGATCCTGACCCGCGGTCCGAGCCCGCAGACCCTGCGGGCCGCCGCCCGGTCCGAGGCCGGGGTGCTCGCCGAGCTGCTCTCCGGGGCCTGACCGGCCCCCTCGGAGGGGGTCCGCCGCACTGCGCTGCCCGATCCGAGACGCGGTCGATATAGTCGCCACGACGGGGGCACCCACCCCGACCCCGACCCGCACCCGAGCCACCAGGAGGACCGGCCACGTGGCACTCCCATCGCTGACCCCGGAACAACGCGCCGCCGCACTGGACAAGGCCGCGGCTGCCCGCCGCGAGCGCGCGGCCGTCAAGAACCGGCTCAAGTACGCGGGCGCCGACCTCGCCGACGTCATCGCGGCGGGGCGGACCGATGACGTGGTCGGCAAGATGCGAGTCAGCGCCCTGCTGGAGTCGATGCCTGGCGTGGGGCCGGTCAAGGCCGCCCAGATCATGGAGGAGGTCGGCATCTCCGCCACCCGCCGGGTGCGCGGGCTCGGCCAGAACCAGATCGCCGCGCTGCTCGCTCGCTTCGCGTGACCCTCGGCCCCCCGGTGACCCCTCGCGCCCGGCTCACCGTCCTCGCCGGACCGACGGCCGTCGGCAAGGGCACCGTGGCCGCCTACATCCGGCGCCACCACCCCGAGATCTGGCTCGGGGTCTCGGCCACCACCCGGCCGCCGAGGCCCGGCGAGGTCGACGGCGTGCACTACCACTTCGTCAGCGACGCGGAGTTCGATCGGCTCGTGGCTGGAGGGGAGATGCTCGAGTGGGCGGTCGTCCACGGCCGGGCCAAGTACGGCACCCCGCGGGGGCCGGTCGAGGCGGTGCTGGCTGCGGGACGACCAGCCCTGCTGGAGATCGACCTGCAGGGGGCCCGACAGGTCAGGCGGAGCATGCCGGAGGCCTTCTTCGTGTTCCTCGCGCCGCCGTCCTGGGATGAACTCGTCCGCCGACTGGTCGGTCGGGGGACGGAGAGCGCCGCCGAGCGCACTCGACGCCTCGACACCGCCACCGTCGAATTGGCGGCCGCTCAGGAGTTCGACGTGACGATCGTCAACGACGATGTCCGGCGGGCGGCCGAGGAACTCGTATCATGGATGGGATCCACACCCGAGCGAAACGAGCACTGACGCATGTCCGGAACGAAGGCCAACCCCATCGGCATCACCAACCCGCCGATCGACGAGCTCCTCGCGCAGGCCGACTCGAAGTACGCCCTCGTGCTCTACTCCGCCAAGCGGGCGCGCCAGATCAACGCCTACTACTCCCAGCTCCAGGAGGGCCTGCTCGAGTACGTCGGCCCGCTCGTGGACTCCGAGGTGCATGAGAAGCCGCTGTCCATCGCGCTCCGCGAGATCAACGGCGGGCTGCTGACCGCCGAGCCGACCGAGGAGTGACGTGCGGGTCGTCCTCGGTGTCTCCGGTGGCATTGCGGCCTACAAGGCGTGTTCGCTGCTCCGACTGTTCACCGAGGCCGGCCATGACGTGACCGTCGTCCCGACGGCCGGCGCCCTTCGGTTCGTCGGTGCCGCCACCTGGTCCGCCCTGTCGGGCAAGCAGGTCCACGACGACGTCTGGTCCGACATCACCCAGGTCCCGCACGTGCGTCTCGGTCAGGGGGCCGACCTCGTCATCGTGGCGCCCGCGACCGCGGACCTGCTCGCCCGCGCGGCCACCGGCCAGGCCGACGACCTGCTGACCACCGTGTTGCTCACCGCCCGTTGTCCGGTCGTCATGGCACCGGCCATGCACACCGAGATGTGGGAACACCCGGCCACCCAGGCCAACGTCGAGACGCTCTCGCAGCGCGGCGTGCACATCGTGCCGCCCGCCTCCGGGCGGCTCACCGGGAAGGACACCGGCCCCGGCCGCCTCCCCGAAGCCGACGAGCTGTATGCCGTCTGCGAGCGCATCCTGGCCCACCCCGTCGCGCCCGGCGCGGACGCGCCTGCACCCGCCGACGGCCCGCTGGCCGGACGGCGGGTCGTCGTCACCGCCGGCGGAACCCGCGAACCGCTCGACCCGGTGCGCTTCCTCGGCAATCGGTCCTCCGGCAAACAGGGGTATGCCGTGGCCGCCGAGGCCGCCCGCCGCGGCGCCCGGGTGACCCTGGTGACGACGGCGTCGCTTTCCGCACCGGTCGGGGTCCACGTCGTGACCGTGGAAACCGCCCTGGAGATGCGCGACGCCGTGCACGGCCTGGCCGAGGACGCCGAGGTCGTCGTCATGGCGGCGGCGGTGGCCGACTTCCGGCCCGCGCAGTACGTCGAGCACAAGATCAAGAAGACGCACGCCTCGGCCACCGGGGTCGCGGACGACGACTCCGCTCCGCAGGTGCGCCTCGTGCGCAACCCCGACATCCTCGCCGAGCTGGTCGCGCGTCGAGGTACGGCCGCCGGGCCGGTGATCGTCGGGTTCGCCGCCGAGACCGGGGACGACGAGGCCTCGGTCCTCGACCACGCCCGGGCCAAGTTGGCTCGCAAGGGGTGCGACGTCCTCGTCGTCAACGAGGTGGGCAAGGACAAGACCTTCGGTCAGGACGACAACACCGTGCACCTGTTGCTCCAGGGGAGCACCGAGGTCGTCGACGTCGGGCCGGCGCCCAAGGCGGTCATCGCCGCCGCGATCTGGGATCTCGTCCAGACGCTGGCCTGACCGGCCCAGCCGGCCTGGCCGGCCTGGCCGGCGTCCTTCTGAGCCGCGGTCAGTGGACCGGAGCCTCCGATGCCGGGTCGTGCGCAGCGGGCGCGTCCTGCGCGGACTCGTCGCCCATCCCCGCCATCTCGTCGGACACCGACTCGTCGGTGACCAACTCATCGGTGACGGACTCGTGGGTGTCGACCTCGTCAATCGTCGTGCGTTCACCGCTCGGGGCGAGCGGGTCGTGCCCGGCCAACGAGAGCGCGGCGTTCCCACCGCCCAACGTGGCCAGCATGTTGCGCACGTTGCTCAACTGTGCCGTGATGCTGTCCCGGCGCGCCGTGGCGGCCGCCAACTCGCGCTCGGAGTCGCGTCGAATCCGATCCGCCTGATCCTTGGCGTCGGCGACGTGGGCGGCCGCCCGTTCCTTGGCCTCCTCGACCAGCCGAGCCGCCTCTGCGGCCTTCGTGGCACGGTCATCGTCGGCCTCACGGCCGAGCACCGCGATCCGCTCCTGCAGGGAGGCCAGGGACGACTCGTGCTGCTGCATCTGGGCGGCGAAGTCCGCCGCCGCCTTGTCACGGCGCGCGCTCAGCGTCGTCTCGAAGTCGGCGGCGGCGGCGGCGGCGCGCGCCCGCTGGTTCTCGAAGTAGGCTTCGGCCTCCTCCCGGCGGGCCGCGGCCTCGCGGGCGGCGTCGTCGAGGAGTGAGTCGGCGTGGGCCTTCGTCCGACTCGCGACCTCCGAGGCGTCGAGGTCGGCCTTGGACCGGGTCTCGGCGGCATACCGGTCGGCGTCGGCACGCACCTTGTCGCCCTCGGCGGTCGCCTGGGCGCGCAACGCCTCGACATCCGCCGCCGCCGTGGACCGCATCTCGGCGGCCTCTTCGTCGGCCAGCCCGAGCATCGAACCGATCCGGGTGCCGAGGTCGGCGAAGGTGGGGTTGGCGGCGCGCTTGGACTCCTCCTCCAGTTGCCCGATCCGGACCTGGTGTGCGCGCACCTGGTCGACCAGACCGGTGTGCTGCTGCTGGGTCTTGGTGAGCTCGACCGACAGCCTGGCTGCCTCCTGCTGGGCGGACTCCAGGGCCGTGGTCAGGCTCGCGATGTGGTGGTCGACCTGGGCAGGGTCGTAGCCGCGGAAGATCGTCTGGAACTCGGGCGTGGTCATCGGGTGTTCTCCTCGGATGGGGCTGTGGGCGCAGGGGATGCAGGGGTGGGTTCGGGCGCGTCGGGACGGATGGACGGTTCGGCAGGGGGAGATGGCGCCCGGTGATCGTCGACCGCCAGCGCTTCGATGACTCCCGACAGGTTGCCCAGTTGGGCCGTGATCGCGTCCCGGCGGGCACTGAGGTGCGCGACCTCGGCTCGTGCCCGCTCCAGGGAGGCGTCGGCCTCGGCGCGGACCCGGGCCGCACGGGCGGCGGCCTCCTCGGACATGCGCATCAACTCCGCCCGCTGGGCCCGATGCGTCTCGTGCGCCTCGCGTTGGAGCCGCTCGACGTCGACCGCGGCGCGCTCACGCACCATCCGGGCGGTGGACTCCGCATCGGCGGCCCTGCGCTCGGCACGGGCCTGCGCCTCGGCCTCCAACTGGCGGGCCACCGTGAGGATCCGGTCTGCCTCGCCGCGCGCCACGTCGAGGGTGCGCGCGGCGTCGGTTTCGGCGGCCGCGAGGATCGCCGCCGCCCGCGTGCGCAGGCTCTCGGCCTCGGCTTCCGCTTCCCGCAGACGGTCCGTGCTCGTGGTCTCACTCTGGTGCAGGAGGGTGGCCACCCGCTCGCGAGCCGTCCTGGCATGGTTCATCAGGTCCTGGTGGTGGGCCCGCTGGCGGGACCGGGTCTCGGACTCGGCGCGGTCCACGATGTCGCGCACGGTGTTGCGGGCCCAGGCCAGGTGCGCATTGGCCGACTCGAGCAGCCCGTCGGACTCGACCTTGGCGGCGGCGAGCCGCTCATCGGCCTCAGTCCGGACCCGCTCCAGCAGGGCCGCGCGCTCGGCGGCGCCAGCCGCCGCGGCCGCCTCGCCCTCGGCGCGCAGCCGGACGGCATACGCCTCGGCCTCCCCACGCACAGAGGCGACGTCGCGGTGCGTGCGATCCCACTCGACGGCGATCTCGTCCTCGTGGGCGAGCCGTCTCGCCTCGAGTTGCACGAGGGCGCGGTCGCGGTGGTCGGTGAGCCCCGCGAGGACGTGCGCCTCCTGCTGACCCAGATGGTGCTCGAGGGCGGCCCGCTCCGCCTCGGAAGCGGCCACCACCGCAGCCGCTCTCGCCCTGGCCTGACGGAGCAGGCCCTCGGCCTCCTCCTGGGCGGAGGCGACCGCCTCGTCGCTGGCCTTGGTGGCTCCGGCCCGCAACAGGGTCGCCTGGTCGACGGCGTCGGCGACGAGCGCCTGGGCCTCATCGCGAGCGCGCGCCACGAGGGCGTCGGCTTCGGCGCGGGCCGCGGCCACCTTGGACTCCACGCCGCTGAGCTCCGCCCGGGCCACCCCGGTCGCCTCGGTCACCCGGGCGGCTTCCCGCCGAGCCGCCTCGGCCTCATGGTGGGCCTGAGCGCGGACCTGATCGGCGAGTTCCTGGGCGCGACTGATCAACGAGAACGCGTCGGCGGCGGGTCCGGAGACCTCGACGACGGGTTCGGGCCGGTCGGAATGCACGGGGACGATCATTCCACGATCTCGGGGAGTGGATGAGGCCCCTTTCCGGTCCTCCTGGCTGAGCGGACGGGGCACGGCCGCGGGGACAACTGGCGGTAGATTGTCGCTCGACCGTTCGCGTGACACCCCTCCCTTCGTCACGTCCGATCCACGCATCGTTCAGGAGCAGCCCCAGTGTCCGCACGCCTTTTCACGTCCGAGTCCGTCACCGAGGGTCACCCGGACAAGATCTGTGACCAGATCTCCGACGGCATCCTCGATGCGTTGCTGACCCAGGACCCACGCTCCCGCGTGGCCGTCGAGACGATGGTGACGACCGGCCTGGTGCACGTCGCGGGCGAGGTGACGACGGAGGCCTATGTCGAGATCCCCCGGATCGTGCGCGACACCGTCCTGCGGATCGGGTACGACAGCTCGACCAAGGGGTTCGACGGGGCCTCGTGTGGCGTCGAAGTCTCGATCGGCCAGCAGAGCCCCGACATCGCCCAGGGGGTCGACACCGCGTTCGAGTCGCGCACGGGCGGGGTCGACCCGCTCGACAAGCAGGGCGCGGGCGACCAGGGCCTGATGTTCGGCTACGCCTGCGACGACACCCCCGAGCTGATGCCGCTGCCGATCTTTCTCGCGCACCGGCTCGCCGAGCGGTTGACCGCCGTCCGCAAGAGCGGCGAGCTTTCCTACCTGCGGCCCGACGGCAAGACCCAGGTCACCATCGCGTATGACGGCGACCGCGCGGTCTCGCTCGACACCGTCGTCATCTCCAGCCAGCACGCCGACGACATCTCCCTCGAGGCCCAGCTCGCCCCCGACGTGCGTGAGCACGTCATCGCGCCGGTGCTCGCGGAGCTCGCCGCCGCCGGAACCGACCTCGACGTGTCCGGCTATCGCACCCTGATCAACCCGACCGGCAAGTTCGTCGTCGGCGGCCCGATGGGCGATGCGGGGCTCACCGGGCGCAAGATCATCGTCGACACCTACGGCGGCATGGCCCGACACGGCGGTGGCGCCTTCTCCGGCAAGGACCCGAGCAAGGTGGACCGTTCGGCGGCCTACGCCACTCGGTGGGTCGCGAAGAACGTCGTCGCGGCCGGTCTCGCCCGGCGCTGCGAGGTCCAGGTCGCCTACGCCATCGGCAAGGCGCAGCCGGTGGGCCTCTACGTCGAGACCTTCGGCACCGAGACGGTGCCCGCCGACCGGATCCAGGACGCCATCCTCTCGGTCTTCGACCTCCGTCCGGCGGCCATCCTCGACGACCTGGACCTGCTCCGGCCGATCTACGCCCCGACCGCCGCCTACGGGCACTTCGGACGCACGAGCGCTGACGGCGTCGACAACGGTTTCACCTGGGAGCGCACGGACCGCGTGGAGGCACTTCACGCAGCCATCCGCGGCTGATCCGACGCCCGCCGAGCCCACCGACGCATCACGTCGGTGGGCTCGGCTAGTTTTCCGGACATGACCACGACGCCGGCCGCCGAGGACGGGGAGCAGCTCACGCTCGTGCCCGCTCCGCAGCGCCGACGCGGACGGACGGCGCCCCGACGGGTCGGCGCCGACCCGATCACCGATGATCGCCCGGTGGCCGTGGTGCAGGTCGACACCGGACTCGCGCACCTCGACCGGCCCTTCGAGTACGCGGTGCCCGAGTCGCTCGCCGCGACGGCGGAGCCGGGGGTGCGGGTCAAGGTGCGGTTCGCCGGCCGGGACCTCGACGCCTTCGTCCTCGAGCGTCGCCCCCTGGCCGAGCACCCCGGGCGGTTGGCGCCGCTGCGCTCGGTGGTCTCGCCCGAGCCGGTCCTTCTCCCCCAGGTGATCGAGGCGGCACGTCGCGTTGCCGACGCGCACGGTGGCGGCCTGGGCGACGTCCTTCGCCTCGCGGTGCCGCCTCGGCACGCCACCGCCGAGCGGGCCCTGGTGATGGCGGCACCCGAGGACGACACCGCCCCGGATCCGATGACGACCACGGTGGCGGCCTGGGAGCCGTATGCCGCGGGGCCGGCCTTCCTGGGTCGGGTCACCTCGGGGGAGGGCCCGGGGGCCGCCGTGCTCGCCCTCCCGGGCGCGGGCCCGGGTCAGGCCTGGCCCGACCTGCTGGCCGAGGCCGCCGCCGCGGCTCACCGGGGGGACCGGGGAGCACTGCTCGTCGTTCCCGATCACCGGGACGTCTCGCGGGTGTCCCGGGCACTGGACCGGGTGCTCGGGCCTGGTCGCCACGTGCGGCTGACCGCCGACCAAGGCCCCCAGGCGCGCTACACGGCATACCTGAAGGTGCTGCGTGGGCACGCGCAGGTCGTCGTGGGCACCCGCGCCGCCGCCTGGGCTCCGGTCGCGCGACTGGGCCTGGTCGCGTGGTGGGACGACGGCGACGACCTGCACGAGGAGCCACGATTCCCGCACGCCCACGTGCGGGACGTCCTCCTGGCCCGAGCGGAGATCGGCGGGGCGGCGGTGCTGACGGCCGGGTACACGCGCAGCCTGCCGGTCGAGGCCCTGCTTCGTCGGGGCGTCCTGACGTCGGTCGACCCGGCGCCGCGCGTGCTGCGGGCCCGGGCTCCGCGCGTTCGGGTCGCGGGTGAGGGCAGTGACGAGGCCCGGGATCCGGCCGTGGCCGCCGCCCACCTGCCCACCGTGGCGTGGACCGCGGCGAAGGAGGCCCTGACGACCGGGCCGGTCCTGGTCCAGGTGCCGCGCCGTGGGTACCTTCCGGCGCTGGCCTGTCAGGACTGCCGGCGGCCGGCTCGATGCGTCGCCTGCGCCGGGCCGCTGGGCATCTCGGCCGCCCACGGCCCGCCGGCCTGTCGGTGGTGCGGTCGGGTCGAGGCGGCGTTCATCTGCCCGGCCTGCCATGGGCGCCGGGTGCGGTCCTCGATCGTCGGGGCGCGCCGCACGGCCGAGGAGCTGGGCCGGGCCTTTCCCGGGGTGCCGGTCGACCGTTCTGGGGCCGACACGGTCCTGGAGACGGTGCCGGGCACACCCCGGCTGGTCGTGGCGACCCCGGGCGCCGAACCGGTCTCGGAGTCCGGATACGCGGCCGTTCTCCTGCTCGATGCCTGGGCGTTGCTCGATCGGGCGAGCCTGCTCGCGGGGGAGGAGTCGCTGCGGCGGTGGATGGGGGCGGCAGCCCTGGCGCGTCCGTCCGCTCCCGTCGTCCTGTGCGGTGCCCCCGTCGCCGCCCGCCTGCTGGCCGTCGAAGCACTCGTGCGTTGGGACCCCGCCTGGTTCGCCGCGCGGGAGTGGGAGGACCGGGACCGCCTCGGCCTTCCCCCGACCGCCCTGTTCGGCACCGTCGTCGGCAGCCGGGTGGCCGTCGGGCGAGCCCTCAGCGACCTCCGGATGCCGAGCGGCGGGGGCGTGCTCGGTCCGCTGCCCACCGGTGTGGGGGAGGACGTGCGGGCCGTGGTCCGGGTGCCGCACGAGGCCGCCGGGGAGCTGGCCCGGGAGTTGGCCGCGGTCCGGGCCCTGGCGTCGGCCCGAAAGGACCCCGACACCGCCCGCGTCCACGTGGGGGTGGCCGACCCCTTGGCCTGAAGCGGCGGCCGGCACGCGCCCCCACATACGATGGCGGGGTGCGGCTGATCTTCGCGGGGACCCCTGAGGCGGCCGTGCCCTCACTCGAGGCCCTTCTCGCCTCCAGCCACGAGGTCGCCGCCGTCGTCACCCGTCCCGATGCGGCCGCCGGTCGCGGCCGGACCCTGGTGCCGTCCGCGGTGCGCGTGGCCGCGGAACGTCACGGCGTCCGGGTGCTGACCCCGGCCCACCCGAAGGACCCCACCTTCCAGGCCATCCTGGCCGACCTCGCCCCCGACGCGTGTGCCGTCGTGGCCTATGGCGCCCTCCTGCCGGCGACCCTCCTCGACCTGCCGCGCCACGGCTGGATCAACCTGCACTTCTCGCTGCTGCCGACATGGCGAGGTGCCGCGCCGGTCCAGCGCGCGATCATGGCCGGCGACGAGGTCACCGGAGCCACGACCTTCCGGATCGACGAGGGGCTGGACACCGGAGCAGTCTTCGGGGTCATGACCGAGCCGATCGCCCGGGACGACACGGCCGGCTCACTCCTCGCCCGGCTGGCCTCGACGGGGGCCCATCTGCTCACCGCGACGATGGACGGGCTCGCCGACGGCACCGTGCAACCGGTCGAGCAGCCCGACGAGGGGGTCAGTCACGCGCCGAAGCTGACGGTCGCCGACGCGATGGTCCGGTGGGGTCATCCGGCCCGGGCGATCGACCGGATGATCCGGGGCTGCACCCCCGATCCCGGGGCGTGGACGACCTTCCGCGGGCAAAGGCTCGGCCTCGGGCCGGTCGAACTCATCGAACCCGAACACGTGTCACTGCGACCCGGGCAGGTGCTGGCCGACAGACGTGCCGTTGTCGTGGGGACGGCCACCGGACCGGTGCGACTGCGTGAGGTCACGCCCGCGGGCAAACGGGCCATGGCCGCGGCCGACTGGGCGCGGGGCGCTCGGATCGATGTCGGCGAGGTGCTCGGCGGATGAGCGGCGGCGATCAGCACAGGTCCGGACCGCGAGCCCGGTCGTTGACGACCCCCGCCGAACGCACTCGACGGGCCGAACCCAGCCGGCACACGGCATACCAGCTGTTGCGGCGGGTCGATGAGGGTGCTTACGCCAACCTCGAACTCCCGCAACTGATCCGACGGGCCCGTCTGGACGCCCGGGACGCGTCCTTCGCCACCGAGCTGGCCTTCGGGGTGCTCCGGCACCGCGCCCTGTACGACGCGGTGATCGCCTCGGCGGCCGGCCGGCCGGTCGAGAGGATCGATGGACCGGTGCTCGATGTCCTTCGGTTGGGAGCGCACCAGTTGCTCGGGATGCGAGTCCCCGACCACGCCGCGGTGGACCAGACGGTGGGGCTCGCCCGAGCCGTGGCCGGAGGCGGCGCCGGAGGGTTCGTCAACGCCGTGCTGCGGCGGGTGTCGGAGGCCGATCGGGACGCCTGGGTGGAGCGGGTCGGCCAAGGAGTCGAGGGGACGGCCCTGATCGCCCTGCGCCGGTCCCACCCGGAGTGGATCGTGCAGGCGCTGCGGCAGTCGCTGCTGCTCAGCGGCGCCTCGAGCGAGGCGACCGTCGCGGCCGACCTCGAGGACCTGCTCGCCGCCCACAACGAGCCTCCGCTGGTGTCCCTCGTGGCCCGCCCGGGACTGGTCACGGTGGACGAGCTGGTCACCGACAGCGGCGGCCACCGGAGCGCGACCTCAGCGCTGGGTGTCGTACTCGCGCATGGGGATCCGGGCTCCCTCGCCGATGTTCGCGAGGGTCGGGCCGCCGTCCAGGATGACGGCTCGCAACTGGTCGCGCTGGCGCTGGCCCGGGCCGAGGTGCCCGACGACCTGCCCCGGGGCTGGCTCGACCTCTGCGCCGGCCCCGGGGGCAAGGCGGGGGTCCTGGGGGCGCTCGCGCTCGAACAGGGCGCCGATCTCACGGCGATCGAGGTCACCCCACATCGAGCCGACCTCGTCCGGCAGACGCTGGCCCTGCTGACCAGGTATGCCGAGTCCGTGGGTCGCCGGGTCGAGGTCCGGACCGCGGACGGCCGGGAGATCGGGGAGTCCGAACCCGCCAGCTACGCCAAGGTGCTGGTCGATGCTCCCTGCACCGGCCTGGGGGCGCTGCGTCGCCGACCCGAGGCGCGCTGGCGCCGGCAACCGAAGGACCTGGCCGACCTCGGACCGCTGCAGCGGTCACTGTTGACCAGTGCGCTGGCGGCGGTGGCCCCCGGGGGAGTGGTGGCCTATGCGACCTGCAGTCCGCACGTGGCGGAGACCACCTTCGTCGTGCGCGATGTCCTCAAGAAGCACCCGGGGGTTGAACTCCTCGATGCCAGGGGGTTGTTCACCGACGCATCGGGCGAGAAGCTGCCTCGGCTGGGGGCGGGTCCGACGGTCCAGTTGTGGCCGCACCTGCACGGCACGGACGGGATGTTCTTCGCGCTGCTGCGCAAGGGCCTCTGAGGCCCCACGGGGCCGGTCATCCCTCGTCATCCCCGAGCCGCCGTCCGCCTAGGCTGACCGTCGTGCAGATCTCGCCCTCGATCCTCTCCGCCGACTTCGCGAACCTCCAGGCCGAACTCGAGGCCATCGCCACCGCGGACTGGGCCCACGTCGACGTCATGGACAACCACTTCGTCCCCAACCTCACGCTCGGACTGCCCGTGGTCGAGGCCCTGCTGCGGGTCAGCCCGGTCCCGATCGACTGTCACCTGATGATCGAGGACCCCGATCGCTGGGCCCCGCCCTACGCCGAGGCCGGTGCCCGCTCCGTCACCTTCCACATCGAGGCCGTCGCCGATCCGGTGCGGACCGCCCGGGCCATCCGGGCCGCCGGCGCCCGGGCCTGCTTCGCCCTCAAGCCCGGCACCCCCTTCGCCCCGTACGCCGACCTGCTTCCCGAGGTCGACATGGTGCTCGTCATGACCGTCGAGCCCGGCTTCGGCGGACAGTCCTTCATGGCCGACCAGATGCCGAAGGTTCGCGCGGTCCGCGAGGCGATCCGCCGGCACGGGGGTGAGATCTGGGTCCAGGTCGACGGGGGTGTGTCGGCGACGACCATCGAGCAGTGCGCGCAGGCCGGCGCCGACGTCTTCGTGGCCGGCTCCGCGGTCTACGGCGCCGAGTCGGCCGCCGCGGCCATCGAGCACCTGCGTTCGCTCGTGGCTCGCCACCGGCACTGACCCGGCGCGCGGCCTGTGACGGTCGCCATACGAGACCGTTGCAGCCAACCCGCCGCGGACACGGCATACTGCTTCCCACGTGCTCCGGGGTCGGTGTAATTCCGAACCGGTGGTGACAGTCCACGACCCGCTCGCAGCCAGCCAGCGGTTGATCCGGTGAAACTCCGGGACCGACGGTGAAAGTCCGGATGGGAGGCAGCACGTACGGCAGGTATGCCGTCCGCTTCGCCGCGTGGCGCCCTCGGGTCCACGGGCGAGGGGTCGGATGCTTGGTGTGCACGTCCCCCGGAGTTCGACCTTGTCGCTCGACTCCAACCCAAGGACGAACACCATGATCGATTCACTCTCCAGCGCCGCCTCCACGGCCCTCGCGGCCATCACGGCCACGGCCCCCGGCGCTAATTTCTTCCAGTCGCTCATTGACGCGGCGATCCCGATCGGGAAGTACCAACTCCACTGGCTCGAGCTGATCGGCGTCCTCATCGGCGTCGCCTCGGCCTACCTCGGCATGAAGCGCTGGGTCTCCGCCTGGCCGGTCGGCATCCTCGCCAACGTCATGCTCTTCTTCGTCTACCTCGGCGCGCTGTTCGCCGCCGACGAGCGCATCCCGCTCTTCGGGCAGGCCGGCCGCCAGGTCTTCTTCATCATCACGAGCATCTACGGCTGGTGGCGGTGGACCCAGAGCCGGAAGGCTCGCGGCGCCTCGGTGTCCGCGCCGGCGATCACCCCCCGGTGGGCCACGGCCAAGGAACGGGTCGCCGTCGTCGTCTTCTGGCTGCTCGGGACCGTCCTCGTCCATCAGGTCTTCGTCTGGCTCTGGAGCCTGGCGCCGAACCCCTACTGGACCCCCCAGTGGTGGTTCTACTGGTGCGATGCCTGGATCTTCGTGGGCTCGATCATCGCCACCTTTGCGATGGCGCGCGGCTGGAACGAGTTCTGGCTGGCCTGGATCGGGGTCGACCTGATCGGGGTGCCGTTGGGGTTCGCCACCGGCTACGTGCCGACCGCCGTCATGTACATCTTCTACGGGATGTTCGTCCTCTACGGCTTCAGCCAGTGGGTCAAGGCGACCCGTGCCGAGGGGCCGGGCGCCGCGGAGGTGGCTCCCGCTCGATGAGGTGCCGGGGTCGTCGATGAGCGGACCCGACCACGCCTCGAGGGCAACGCCGCACATCTGATGGGCCCAGCGCTCGGACGGGGGCGGGGGAGTGATCCCTCGCCCCCGTACCCTTGTCTCCCGTGAAGACCTTCGAGACGCTGTATGCCGAGCTGGCCGAGAAGGCGGTGACCCGCCCGGCCGACTCGGGCACGGTCGCGGCGCTCGACGCCGGCGTGCATGCGATCGGCAAGAAGATCGTCGAGGAGGCCGCCGAGGTCTGGATGGCCGCCGAGTACCAGTCCGACGCCGACACCGCCGAGGAGATCAGCCAACTGATCTACCACCTACAGGTGCTCATGGTCGCCAAGGGCCTCACCCCGGCCGACGTCTACGCCCACCTCTGAACGACCCCTGCTTCTCGCTGACAAGACCGCTGACCCCCCTCGAACCGCATCCCACCTCGAACCTCACCTCCGACCGGACCCCCATGCTGCGCATCGCCGTCCCCAACAAGGGCTCCCTCTCCGACTCCGCCGCCGACATGCTGCGCGAGGCCGGTTACCGCACCCGCCGCGACCCCAAGGAACTCGTCGTCACCGATGAGGCCAACGGGGTCGAGCTGTTCTACCTGCGCCCGCGGGACATCGCGGTCTACGTGGGGTCGGGCACCGTCGACTGCGGGATCACCGGCCGTGACCTCCTCCTCGACTCGGGGAGTTCGGCGCTCGAGGTGATGACCCTCGGGTTCGGCGGATCGACCTTCCGGTATGCCGGTCGGCCCGGCGAGGTCGCCAGCGTCGCCGACATCGCCGGCCGACGGGTGGCCACCTCGTATGCCGGCCTGGTGCGCGCACACCTCGCCGACCACGGCGTGCAGGCGGAGGTCGTGCGCCTCGACGGGGCGGTCGAGACGGCGATCACCCTGGGCGTGGCCGACGTCATCGCCGATGTCGTCGAGACCGGGGCCACGCTGCGCAGCCAGGGTCTGGAGGTCTTCGGGGACCCGATCCTGCGCAGCGAAGCGGTGCTCATCCGCAACGTCGCGGCCGACCCGACCAACGGCGTCGAGGTGTTGCGCCGACGCCTGCTCGGGGTGATCACCGCCCGCAACTACGTGATGCTCGACTACGACTGCCCGGTGGCCCTGGTCGAGCAGGCGTGTGAGATCACGCCCGGGCTGGAGTCACCGACCATCTCCCCGCTGGCCGAGCGGGGCTGGGTGGCCGTGCGCGCCCTGGTGCCGCGCGCCGTCACCAACCGGGTGATGGACGAGCTCTACGACCTCGGGGCGCGCGCCATCCTCGTCACCGACATCGCCGCGTGCCGGCTGTGAATGCGGAGGGGTCGCCCGCCGACGTCGCGTTCGTGTCCACGCGAGGCCGGGCGATGGCCTCGACGATGGCCGTCCTGGCGCTGGTCTTCTTCGGCGGCGTCGGGCTGTTCATGCGCGATTGGTCGCTGGGCAACCGGCTGTCCCTGGCGCTGCTCGGCGTGCTGCTCGCCCTGGGCCTGCTGCGGTGGGCCCGGGTGCGGGCCGAGGCGCAGCCGGGCGGCCTGCGCGTGCGCAACCTCTTCCTCACCCACACCGTGCCGTGGGAGCAGATCGTGGGTGTCCGCTTCCCCGACGGCGATGCCTTCGCCCAGGTCGACTGCCTCGACGGGGACCGGATCACGGTGATGGCCATCCAGCGTGCCGACGGACCCCCTGCCCAGCTCGAGGCCCAGCGACTCGCCGACGTCGTCGCCGCCCACCAGCGCGCCTGACCGATCCCCACCCACCGCACCTGACGGTCCTCCCGAGGCCACCCTCGTGCGTCCTACCGTGCAGTAAGTGGGGTGATCACCCCACTTACTGCACGGTAGGACGTGGCTCGGTCGAGAGGATCAGGTCGGCGCGGCCCCGGGTGCCGTCGGCGGCGAAGAGGGCGTCCTCCTGCCGGGCCCAGCGCTCCCAGTGCGGCCGGAACGTCTCCCCGTCGCGCGCCATGCCGCGAGCCATCCGCACCTCCCGGGAGGCCTCCACCCAGACCCGCACCCCGGCATACCGTCCGGCCACGCCCACCGACGACCCGCAGCCTTCGACGACGAGGAACGGGCCGTCATCGACATCCTTGACCATCCCCCACCTGTCGTGGACCCAGTCCCAGACCCGGTATGCCGTCCGCTCACCGCGCGCTCGGGGCGCCAGCACCTGCGCGACGAGGAGCGGGACGGCGGCGGCCAGCCCGTCCCAGCCCGGGAAGATCTCGTCCATGGGGACGACGGGGGCGTCCAAGGCCAGCGACACGTCATGCGCCAGGGTGGTCTTGCCCGAGCCGCTCGGGCCGTCGATGGCGACCACGACGGTGTCCCCGCAGGCCGGTTCGGCCGCCCGGGCGAGGGCGACGACCGAGGCCACGTCCGCCGGGTCGGCGGGATCCGTGATCTGGAACCACACGTCAGGGGACCCTACCCGCGGTGCTTCAATGGCCCCCATGTCGCTCGCCGTCCGCGTGATCCCCTGCCTCGACGTCGATGCCGGCCGCGTCGTCAAGGGCGTCAACTTCGAGAACCTGCGGGACGCCGGGGACCCCGTGGCGCTCGCCCGGGCCTACGGGCAGCAGGGCGCCGACGAGTTGACGTTCCTCGACGTGACCGCCAGCAGCGGGGACCGGGCGACCACGTACGACGTGGTTCGGCGGACCGCCGAGGAGGTCTTCATCCCGCTGACCGTCGGCGGGGGAGTGCGCACCGTCGACGACGTCGACCGGCTGCTGCGGTGCGGGGCCGACAAGGTCGGGGTCAACACCGCCGCCATCGCCCGCCCCGAGCTGATCTCGGAGGTGGCCGACCGGTTCGGGGCCCAGGTGCTCGTGCTGTCGGCCGACGTGCGGCGGCGGACGGACGGCATCCCCGGCTTCGAGGTGACCACCCACGGCGGTCGGACCCGGACCGGACTCGACGCGATCGCATGGTGTGCCCGGGCGGCCGAGTTGGGTGCTGGCGAGATCCTGCTCAACTCGATGGACGCCGACGGCACCAGGGACGGGTTCGATCTCGACCTGATCCGGCTCGTGCGCGCCGAAGTCGACCTCCCGTTGATCGCCAGCGGGGGTGCCGGTGCCGCCGAGCATTTCGCCCCGGCCGTGCGGGCCGGGGCCGATGCGGTGCTGGCGGCGAGCGTCTTCCACTTCGGGGACCTCACGATCGGCGACGTCAAGGCCGCCCTCGCCGCGGACGGCCTGCCCGTTCGGGCGGTTCCTCGATCCCCGTGACGCCCGAACGGGCGGCCGATCTGATCCCCGGGCCGTGGCGCCGCGGGATCGCGGAATTGCCGGGGGACCAGGGCCCGAGCGGCGTCGAGTGGCTCCGCTCCCTCCCCGCTGCGCTGAGCGACGGCCTCGACCAGTGGGGCCTCACCGTCGATGGCGACCCCATGACCGGCCACACGGCCCTTGCCGTTCCCGTCGTGCGGGAGGGCGAACCGCTGGTCCTCAAGATCGTCTGGCCCCATCCCGAGGCGACCCACGAGGCCCTCGCCTTGCGCGTATGGGGGGGCCGCGGCTCGGTCCGGCTGGTGGCCGCCGACCCCCGTCATGGGCGACTGCTCCTCGAACGGCTCGACCACACCAGGGACCTCGAGGATCCGGCGGTGTCGATCGACCGCGCCTGCGAGGTGATCGGGCAACTCCTGGCCCGGCTGCACGTCCCGGCACCGCCCCAGGTGCGGCCGCTGGAGGAGTTTCTGGCCCGCTCCCTCGAGGCGATGTCGCGCAATTCGAGGGTGCCCCGGCGGGTCGCCGAGCGCACGGCCGGTCTCGCGCGCGAACTCTTCGCGTCCTCCGGCGAGCCCGTTCTCCTCCATACCGACCTGCACTTCGGCAACGTCCTCGCGGCCTCTCGCGAGGAATGGCTGGCCATCGACCCGAAGCCGTTGGCGGGTCCGCGCGGTTACGAGCTCGGCCCTGCGCTCCGCAACCGGGCCGAGGAACTGGGCTCCGGCTCGGCCTTCCGCTGGTCGGTTCGCCACCGGGTGGGGATCCTGGCCGACGCCATCGGGCTCGACGAGGACGAGGCGCGCGCCTGGTCGGTCGTTCACTCGGGCCTGCAGGTCCACTGGTGCAGCGCCGACCGCGAGGAGGCGTCGTTCCATCTCGCGCTGATGAAGGCACTCGACGACTGAGCGCGCCGGGCGGACCGCCGACCCGGGTGGTCCCAGGGACCAACCGCGGGCATCGGCACCCACGACGGGAAGGCAGAATGGCGGGGTGGCCAGCCCCGACCAGATGCTCGACCCGTCCGTTGCCGCCCGGCTCAAGCGGGACGCCGACGGACTCGTCGCTGCGATCATCCAGGACGACACGAACGAGGCCGTCCTGATGCTCGGGTGGATGGACGACGAGGCGCTGCGCCGAACCCTCACCCAGGGGCGGGTCACCTTCTGGTCCCGCTCGCGCGGTGAGTACTGGCGCAAGGGGGACACCTCCGGGCACGTTCAGCACGTGCGCTCGGTCGCCCTCGACTGCGACGGCGACGCCCTGCTGGTGCGGGTCGTCCAGGTCGGAGCCGCCTGCCACACCGGGGACCGCACCTGTTTCGACGCCGGGGAACTCCCGGTCGTGACCGACCCGGGCGACCGTTGATGACGCACCAGCCACCGCAACCGCGACCCGACCTCGGGTTCGGTGACACCTGGCCCGATCGGGAGACCTTCGAGCTCCTCGCCCGGGACCGTCGCGTCATCCCGGTCATCCGACGCCTGATGGCCGACGGCGAGACGCCGGTCGGGGTCTACCGCAAGCTGGCCGGGGAGCGAACGGGCACGTTCCTGCTCGAGTCCGCCGAACATGGCGGCGTGTGGTCGCGCTGGTCGATCATCGGGGCCTCGAGTCGGGCCACCCTGACCGAACGCGACGGCGCGGTCCATTGGGTGGGCGAGCCTCCGGTCGGTGTCCCGACGAGCGGCCCGGCGACCGACGCGATCCGCGACACCGTCGCCGCCCTGGCCACCGCCCCGATCGAGGGCCTGCCGCCGCTGACCGGGGGGCTGGTCGGCATGGTCGGCTACGACGCCGTGCGGCGGTGGGAGCGGCTGCCGACGACCGCCCCCGACGAACTCGGGCTGCCCGAGGTGTCGCTGATGCTGGCCACCGATCTGGCGATCATCGACCACACCGACGCCTCGGTGCTGCTCGTCGCCAATGCCCTCAACTACGACGACACCGACGCCCGGGTGGCCGAGGCCTGGGCCGACGCGGTCCGGCGGCTCGACCGGATGACCGAGCAACTGGCCGAGCCGGCCCCCTCGACCGTCGCGACCGTGGACGGGGCGCGGGTGACGGCAACGCTCGATCAGGTCACCTCCAACCTGACCCCGGAGGCCTACGTCGATCTGGTCGAGGCCGGCAAGGAGGACATCCGGGCCGGGGAGGTCTTCCAGGTCGTCCTCTCGCAACGGTTCAGCGTGCCGTGTGCCGCCGATGCCCTCGACGTCTACCGGGCGCTGCGAGCGGGCAACCCGAGCCCGTACATGTACCTCTTCCGCTTCCCCGGCGAGAGCGAAGGGAGCGTCGGCTTCGATGTCGTGGGCTCCTCTCCGGAGGCCCTGGTGCGGGTGACCGGTCGCCGGGCGATCACGCACCCGATCGCCGGGTCCCGGCCCCGCGGCAAGTCCCCGGAGCATGACGTGGCCCTCGCCGAGGAACTGCTCGCCGACCCCAAGGAACGCTCCGAACACGTCATGCTCGTCGATCTCGGCCGAAACGACCTCGGCCGGGTCAGCCGACCGGGCACCGTCGACGTCGTCGAGTTCATGGACATCCGGCGTTACAGCCACATCATGCACATCGAGTCGACGGTGGTCGGCGAGTTGCGGGACGGGGTCAGCGCGTATGACGTGCTCCGGGCGACCTTCCCCGCCGGCACCCTGAGCGGGGCGCCGAAGCCGCGGGCGATGGAGTTGATCGAGGCCTACGAGCCCTCGCGCCGCGGCTGTTACGGCGGAGTCGTCGGCTACCTCGACTTCCACGGCGACCTCGACATGGCGATCGCCATCCGCACGGCCGTCCTCAAGGACGGACGCGCCCATGTCCAGGCGGGAGCGGGGATCGTCGCCGACTCGGACCCGATGAGTGAGCACCGCGAATGCGTCGCCAAGGCGACCGCCGCCCTGCGAGCCGTGGCGACGGCCGGTGCGCTGTCGACGGTCGACCGCGGGGGGCCCACGGGCCCCGATGGCCGGGTGGACCCGTGACCCGCGGGAGGGTCGCAGCCATGGCCGGCGCCGGTCTGATCGTCGTCGTGGCCGCCGGGACCCGAACCTGGCTGACCGGCACGACCTCCGACGCCGTCCTCGGGGCGAGCACGGTCACCGCGAGTGGGTCGCAGGCGGCACCGGGCGCGGTCCCGCTCGCCCTCGTCGTCGTCGCGGCCGTCGTCGCCGCCATGGTCGCCGGCGCGCGCGCGCGTCGGGCGGTCGCCGTGCTGGCCGTGCTCGCCGCGCTCGGCTCGGTCGCGGTGACGGCCCGCACCCTGCTCGACCCGGCGGCCGTCCTCGGTCCGCTGGCGGCCACCGCCGCCGGCCGCTCCGGCTCGCTGACCCTGGCCGCGAGCGCGGGCCCGGCCGCCGTGACGGGCCTGTTGGGGGCGCTCCTGCTCCTGGTCGTGGGGATCCTGACGGTTCGCTCCGTGGGTCGTTGGCCACGTCCGAGCGGTCGGTATGACGTGCCCGCCGACGACGCCACGAGCTCATCTGGTCCGGCGACCGAGGTCGGGAGCGGGGCGCGTGGGGAGCGCACCCGGACGACCTGGGACGCGCTCAGTGCCGGTCAGGACCCCACCGATGTGCCCTCCGAACCCTCGACCTGACACAATCGACCCGACCCCGCCCGGCCGCCCCAAGCGCCGCGGCGGCACGCCAACCCATCACGACCCATGGCCGCACCCAGATCAGGAGCCCACGATGTCCGACGAGCACGACAACCACGGCCAGTCCCTCGCCGCGTGGGTCTGCGTCGGCATCCTCATCGTCGCCTTCGCGATCGGCTCCTGGGCGGTCGTGGTCGTCAGCGCGCCGCTGGCCATCGCGGCGGTCGTCCTGCTCGTCGTGGGCCTCATCGCCGGCAAGGTGCTGGCTGCCGCGGGTCACGGCGTCGCCGGGTCCGCCGGTCGCTGACCGTGCTCCCGCCCACGGCGGCGGAGCTCGCATGACGACCGTTCTCGACAGCATCATCGCCGGCGTGCGAGCCGACCTCTCGGTTCGCATGCACGCCGTCAGCCCGGCCGACCTGGAGCAGCGCGTCGCGTCGCTGGCCCCCGCCCTCGACGCCCGGGCGCGGCTGGCCGGGCCCGGGCTCTCGCTCATCGCCGAGGTCAAGCGGGCCAGCCCGAGCAAGGGGGCCTTGGCCCGGATCCCCGACCCGGCCGTGCTCGCGCGCGCCTATCAGGCCGGTGGGGCCAGCGCCATCTCGGTGCTGACCGAAGAGCGCCGGTTCGGCGGCACGCTGGCCGACCTCGACGCGGTCCGCGCGGCGGTCACGGTCCCGGTGCTGCGCAAGGACTTCATGGTCACCGACTATCAGCTCTGGGAGGCCCGGGCGCACGGCGCCGACCTCATCCTGCTCATCGTCGCCGCCCTCGACGACGCCGAGCTGCGCGCGATGTTGGCGCGCACCGAACAGCTCGGGATGACCGCCCTCGTCGAGGTGCACGACGAGGCCGAGACGCACCGCGCCCTCGCGGCCGGCGCCTCCGTCATCGGCGTCAACGCCCGCAACCTCAAGACCCTCGAGGTGCACCCGGACACCTTCGCCCGGCTCGCCGCCCTCATCCCCGACGGCGTCGTGCGGGTCGCCGAGTCCGGGATCACGGGACCCGACGACGCCGCCCGGTACGCGGGCGAGGGGGCCGACGCCGTCCTCGTCGGCGAGGCCCTGGTCACCGGGGCCGACCCCACGAGCGCCGCCCGCGCGATGATCGCCGCCGGCGATCGGAAGGACCTGCGATGACCGACGCACCCCAGGGACAGCCCGTGGCTGGCGAGTCCACTGTCGGCGATTCCCCGGCCCGGCCCGACGGCATACCCGGTCGGTTCGGCCCGTTCGGGGGCCGCTACGTGCCCGAGGCCCTCATCCCGGCCCTCGAGGAACTCGACGAGGCCCGCCAGAAGGCGATGGTCGACCCGGACTTCCTCGCCGAGCTCGACCGGCTGCACCGGACTTACACCGGCCGTCCGAGCATCATCACCGAGGTGCCGCGGTTTGCCGAGCACGCCGGCGGTGCCCGGGTCATCCTCAAGCGGGAGGACCTGAACCACACCGGTTCGCACAAGATCAACAACGTGCTCGCCCAGGCCCTGCTCACCAAGCGAATGGGCAAGACCCGGGTGATCGCCGAGACCGGCGCCGGCCAGCACGGCGTGGCGACGGCGACCGCGGCCGCGCTGATGGGGCTCACCTGCACGATCTACATGGGGAGGGTCGACACCCAACGCCAGGCCCTCAACGTCGCCCGGATGAAGATGCTCGGCGCCGAGGTGATCGCGGTCGAACACGGCAGCGCCACCCTCAAGGACGCGATCAACGAGGCCCTCCGGGACTGGGTGACCAACGTCGACAGCACCCACTACCTGATCGGCACGGTCACCGGGCCGCACCCCTTCCCCGAGATGGTGCGCGACTTCCACAAGATCATCGGGATCGAGGCCCGGGCCCAGGTTCTCGAGTTGACCGGACGGCTGCCCGACGCGGTCATCGCCTGCGTCGGGGGCGGCTCGAACGCGATGGGCATCTTCCACCGGTTCGTCGGCGACGACGGGGTCCGGCTGATCGGGATCGAGGCCGGGGGAGAGGGCATCGAGTCGGGTCGGCACGCCTCACGGTTCGCCTCGGACGCGACCCCCGGGGTGCTGCACGGGGCGGCGAGCTACCTCATGCAGGACGCCGATGGGCAGACCGTGGAGTCGCACTCCATTTCGGCCGGACTGGACTATCCCAGCGTCGGGCCGGAGCACTCGTGGCTGCGCGACAGCGGTCGCGCCGAGTACCGGTACGCCACCGACGACCAGGTGATGGCCGCCTTCGACCTGCTCTGCAAGACCGAGGGCATCATCCCGGCCCTGGAGTCCGCCCACGCCCTCGCCGGGGCGATCGAGGTGGGGCGTGAGCTCGGCCCGCGGGGGCTGATCCTGGTCAACCTCTCGGGCCGCGGTGACAAGGACATGCACACGGCGGCGGAGTGGTTCGGGCTGATGGGCGAGGCGTCGGAGGTGCCGTCGTGAGCGGCATCGGCCCGAGCGTCGACCGGGCCCGCGCTGGCCGCGGGGTTGAGGACGTGCTGGCCGCCTGCCGGGCCGAGGGCCGGGCCGCGCTCATCGGGTACCTCCCGGTCGGCTACCCGAGCGTCGAGGGATCGATCGCGGCGATGGTCGCCATGGTCGAGGCGGGCGTCGACATCGTCGAGGTCGGGGTGCCCTACTCCGACCCGGTCATGGACGGCCCCGTCATCCAGGCCGCGGCCGCCACGGCCCTGGCCGGCGGCACCCGCGTCGACGACGTGTTCGAGGCGGTGCGGGCGGTGCGAGCGGCCGGCGCGCCCCCGGTCCCGATGAGCTATTGGAACCTCGTCCTGCGGCGAGGGGTCGAGCGCTTCGCCGCCGACCTCGCCGACGCCGGCGGGGCGGGGCTGATCACCCCCGACCTGATCCCCGACGAGGCGGGCGACTGGATCGCCGCGAGCGACGCCCACGGACTGGACCGGGTGTTCCTCGTCGCGCCGAGTTCGACCACCGAACGTCTCGCGCGGGTCACCACGGCCTGCCGGGGATTCGTGTATGCGGCCTCCACCATGGGTGTGACCGGCGTCCGGTCGGCCGTGGGCGGGGGAGCCCAGGATCTGGTCCGGCGCACCAAGGCCGTGACCGACCTGCCGGTCTGCGTCGGTCTCGGGGTGTCCACCCGGGCGCAGGCGGCCGAGGTGGCCGGCTACGCCGACGGCGTCATCGTCGGGTCGGCCCTGGTCCGCACCCTCGCCGAGGCGCGGGAACTCTCGCACGGGCTCGAGGCGTTGCGGTCGCTGACCGCGGAACTCGCCGCCGGCGTGAGAGAGGGAGCTCGGTGACCGCCTCCCCGCCCGCGGATGCCGTGGCCACGCTGGACACCCAGCCCGTGTCGAGGCAGACCGAGGTGCCGGCCCGCCAGCGCCGGATCCTCTTCGGCGAGATGCTCGTCTTCGCGATCCTCTCGTTGATCGCCGCGGCGGTGCTGTCGATCGACGCGATCATCCTGGCGCGCAACCCTGATGCCGTCCTGTCCTGCTCGATCAACGCGGTCATCGACTGCGCGAAGGTGGGGACGACCTGGCAGGCCCACGTCTTCGGATTCCCCAACGCCTTCTTCGGGCTGGTCTCCGAGCCGGTCGTCATGACGATCGCCGTCGCCTCGCTGTCCGGAGTGCGCTTCCCCCGGTGGTTCATGTTCACCGCGAACCTCTGCTACCTGCTCGGCGTGATCTTCGCCTACTGGCTGCTCTACCAGTCGACGTTCGTGATCGGCGCCCTCTGCCCCTGGTGCCTGCTCGTGACCGTGTCGACGACCTTCGTCTTCACCTCGATGACCCAGTGGAACATCCGCGAGGGCAACCTCTTCCTCCCGGAGCGGGCCGATCGTGCGGCGCGGGCGCTGGTGGGCCAGGGATGGTTCGGTGTCGGCCTCATCGCCTGGCTCACGCTCGTGCTCGCCATCGAGTTGTTGAAGTGGGGACACCGCTTCCTGTGAGTGGCTCCGCACCCGAGGAGACGCTCGATCCGTCCGGTCCGTCCAGCCCCACCGTTTAGCATCCATCTCAACCCACCCGCCCGAATCGAACGCAGCACCGCACGGAGGTTCCCACCATGGCCAAGAAGCAGAGCGCCGGCAGCGACCGTCAGGCGAAGATCCAGGCGGCCGCCAAGGCCTCCGGCGGCGGCGCCAACAAGATCGTCGTCGCGGCCGTCATCGCGATCGTCGCGATCGTCGGGGTCGTTGGCTGGGTCGTCTTCCGGCAGGTGTCGGCCCAGAACGCGATCAAGGGCGACGGGAACGCCGTGCCGGCGGGCACGACGATGGGCGAGGGATATCGGGTTTTCCCCGAGGTCACGACGAAACCGGGTGCCCCGGCCGTGGACCTCTACGAGGACTTCCAGTGCCCGTCCTGCGGCCAGATCGAGGCCCTGCTCGGCTCGACCATCACGGACGCGGCCAAGGCCGGCGACATCAAGCTGACCTACCACGTGCTCAACTTCCTCGACGGCAAGCTGGGCAACGACGGGTCGATCAAGGCCGCCAACGGCGCGTTCTGCGCCGCCGACGCGGGCAAGTTCGACGAGTACCACAACGCCGCCTACGCCAAGCAGCCGGCTGAGGGCACCGGCTACAGCACCGACCTCCTCAAGTCCCTCGCCTCCACGGCGGGCCTGACCGGCACCGAACTCGCCACCTGGACCCAGTGCGTCGAGCTCGGCAAGTACACCAACTACGTCAAGGCGGTCAACGACAAGGCCTTCGCCAAGGACGGGATCCAGGGCACCCCGACGTTCAAGTTCAACGGCACCGAGGTGGCCACGGCCGAGCTCGCCTCGCCGGAGAAGTTCAAGGCCTACGTCACCAAGATGACGAAGCCCTGACCGAATGACCACCCTCCTGGTCGGCGTCGCCTCGGCCCTCCCGTCGAGCATCCCCAGCCCGACGACCGGCGTCTGGCACGTCCTCGGCATACCCATCCGCGGCTACGCCCTGTGCATCCTCGCCGGCATCGTCGTGGCGGTCTGGATGACCGACCGTCGCCTGCGCGAGCGGGGGGCGAACCCGGGGGAGGCCCTCGACGTCGCCATGTATGCCGTGCCGCTGGGCATCATCGGCGGCCGGATCTACCACGTCATCACGACCCCCCAGCCCTACTTCGGGGCTGGGGGTCACCCGCTCAAGGCGTTCGCCATCTGGGAGGGCGGCCTGGGCATCTGGGGGGCGATCGCGCTCGGCGCGTTCGGCGCCTGGTGGGGTTGTCGGCGGGTCGGGGTGCGTTTCCTCGACTTCGCGGACGCCGCCGCCCCCGGTGTCCTCATCGCCCAGGGCATGGGCCGGTGGGGCAACTGGTTCAACAACGAACTGCACGGCTCGCGGACCGACCTGCCCTGGGGCCTGACCATCCATCAGTGGGACCAGGCCGCCGGCCGCGCGGTGACCGACGCCTCCGGGGCGCCCGTCGTGCTCGGCACCTTCCACCCGACCTTCCTCTACGAGTGCCTCTACGTTGTCGTCCTGGCCCTCGTCCTCGTGCTCATCGACCGACGCCGCGACCTGCACCGCGGACAGCTCTTCGGGCTCTACGTCATGGGCTACCCGGTCGGCCGGATCGTCATCGAGTTCATGCGCACCGACGAGGCCAATCGGATCCTCGGCCTGCGGGTCAACGTCTGGACCTCGGTCCTCGTCTTCCTCCTCGGGGCCTGGATCTACCGGCGGTGCGGCCGCGCCGAGTCGTCGGACGTCTCGGAGAGTGAGATCGAGTCGTTCAGATAGTAGGACGGCGCCCCCCTTCGGTACGCTGTGCCCGCGTGGCCAACGCCGTCCGCGCGCTCCCTTTTTCGTCGTTCGGTGCTGACGTGGGGCCCGCCTCCGTCAGGGGTGTCGGCCCGCCGCACCGACCCGACCACGCAGGACGGTGATGAGTCGTGTCCGCCACGCATTTCTCCGCGTCGCCCGCCGACCAGGGCCTCTACCGGGGCACCCACGAGCACGACGCCTGCGGTGTCGCCATGGTCGCCACGATGCGCGGCACGGCCGGGCACGACATCGTCGTCCATGCGCTCGACGCCCTGCGCAACCTCGATCACCGGGGTGCCACCGGCGCCGACCCGCTCGTCGGTGACGGCGCCGGGATCCTCACCCAGGTGCCCGACGAGTTCCTCCGCGGCGTGGTCCCCTTCTGGTTGCCGCCGGTGGGTCGGTATGCCGTCGGCATGGCCTACCTGCCGCGGGAGGCGGCCGCCCGGCATACCGCGATCGAGCGGATCGAGCGGATCGCGCTCGAGGAGGGTCTCGGGGTCCTCGGCTGGCGGGACGTGCCCGCCTCGATCGACATCGTCGGCGCGGCCGCCCGCGAGACGATGCCCTACTTCGCCCAGCTGTTCGTCACCTCCCTCGAGGGCGAGGTGTCCGGGATCGACCTCGACCGGCTCGCCTTCGGCCTGCGCAAGCGCGCCGAGCGCGAGGTCGAGGTGTACTTCCCGTCGCTGTCCGCGCGGACCATCGTCTACAAGGGGATGTTGACCACCGGTCAGCTCGAGCCCTTCTTCCCGGACCTGTCCGACCCGCGGTTCGCGACCGAGCTGGCGCTCGTCCACTCGCGCTTCTCCACGAACACGTTCCCGAGCTGGCCGCTGGCGCACCCCTACCGGCTGATCGCCCACAACGGCGAGATCAACACGGTCAAGGGCAACCGCAACTGGATGCACGCCCGCGAGGACCAGCTCGAGTCGAGCCTGATCCCCGGTGACCTCAAGCGCCTCTTCCCGATCTGCACTCCCGGTGGCTCCGATTCGGCGAGCTTCGACGAGGTGCTCGAGCTGCTCCACCTCGGGGGGCGCAGCCTCCCGCACGCCGTCCTCATGATGATCCCCGAGGCGTGGGAGAACCACGCCGACATGGATCCCGCGCGGCGGGCCTTCTACGAGTTCCACTCGACCTTCATGGAGCCGTGGGACGGCCCGGCCTGCGTGGCCTTCACCGACGGCACCCTCGTCGGCGCCGTGCTCGACCGCAACGGACTGCGGCCCGGGCGCTACTGGGTGACCGACGACGGACTGGTCGTGCTCGCCTCGGAGTCCGGGGTGCTCGACCTGCCCCCGGAGCGGGTCGTCAAGCGTGGCCGCCTGCAGCCGGGTCGGATGTTCCTCGTCGACACGGCGGCCGGACGGATCGTGGGCGACGACGAGGTCAAGGACCAGCTGGCGGCGGGCGCGCCCTACGAGGAATGGCTGCACGCCGGCATGATCCGGCTCGCCGACCTGCCCGACCGCGAGCACATCCAGCACACCGCCGCCTCGGTCGCCCGCCGGCAACGGACCTTCGGCTACACCGAGGAGGAGTTGCGGATCATCCTCGCCGCGATGGCCCGCAGCGGGTACGAGGCGCTCGGATCGATGGGGACCGACACCCCGATCGCCGTCCTCTCGCAGAAGCCGCGGCTGCTCTTCGACTACTTCACCCAGCAGTTCGCGCAGGTGACGAACCCGCCGCTGGACGCCATCCGCGAGGAACTCGTCACCTCACTCGGCACCTCCATCGGCCCCGAGGGCAACCTGCTCGACGCCAGCCCGGCCCATGCCCGCCAGGTCGTCCTCGACTTCCCCGTCATCGACAACGACGAACTGGCCAAGATCGTCCACAGCAACGCCGACGGCGACCTGCCGGGCTTCGCGACGGTCGTCGTCAAGGGCCTGTATGACGCGACCGGCGGCGCCGATGCGCTGCGCGCCCGCCTCGCCGAGATCTGCGACGAGGTGCTGCAGGCGATCACCGAGGGCGCGCGCTTCGTCATCCTCTCCGACCGCGACTCCGACCGCGACAACGCCCCGATCCCGTCGCTGCTGCTGACCAGTGCCGTGCACCACCACCTGATCCGCGCCAAGCGCCGCAACCTCGTCGGCCTGATCGTCGAGGCCGGCGACGTGCGCGAGGTGCACCACGTGGCCCTGCTCGTCGGCTACGGGGCGGCCGCGATCAACCCCTACCTGGCGATGGAGTCGGTCGAGGATCTGGTGCGTCGCGGCGACGTCCAGGGCGTCACCCAGGAGCAGGCGGTCAAGAACCTGATCAAGGCGCTCGGCAAGGGCGTGCTCAAGGTGATGTCCAAGATGGGCATTTCGACCGTCGCCTCCTATCGGGGCGCCCAGGTCTTCGAGGCGATCGGCCTCTCCCAGGAACTCGTCGACGCCTACTTCACCGGCACGGTCAGCCAGCTCGGCGGCGTCGGCCTCGACGTCCTCGCCGCGGAGGCAGCGGCCCGGCACGCCGCGGCATACCCGCCCGATGGCCTGCTTCCGGCGCACCGCAAGCTCAACATCGGTGGGGAGTACCAGTGGCGGCGCGAGGGGGAGCCGCACCTGTTCGACCCCGACACCGTGTTCCGCCTCCAGCACGCGACCCGCAACCGGCGCTACGACATCTTCAAGCAGTACACCCAGCGGATCGACGAGCAGTCCGGTCGGTTGATGACCCTGCGAGGACTCTTCGCCCTCAACCCGCAGCGGCCGCCGGTGCCGATCGAGGAGGTCGAGCCGGTCAGCGAGATCGTCACCCGCTTCAACACCGGGGCGATGAGCTACGGCTCGATCAGCATGGAGGCGCACCAGACGCTGGCCATCGCGATGAACAAGCTCGGCGGTCGCTCGAACACCGGTGAGGGCGGGGAGGACGAGGAGCGGCTGCTCGACCCGGCCCGCCGGTCGGCGATCAAGCAGGTCGCCTCGGGTCGCTTCGGGGTGACCTCGATGTACCTCACCCACGCCGACGACATCCAGATCAAGATGGCCCAGGGCGCCAAGCCCGGTGAAGGTGGTCAGCTTCCCGGCCCGAAGGTCTACCCCTGGGTCGCCAGGACGAGGCACTCGACCCCCGGCGTCGGCCTGATCAGTCCCCCGCCGCACCATGACATCTACTCGATCGAGGATCTCGCTCAACTGATCCATGACCTGAAGAACGCCAACCCCCAGGCGCGCATCCACGTCAAGCTGGTCTCCGAGGTCGGTGTCGGCACCGTCGCGGCCGGGGTCTCCAAGGCGCACGCCGACGTCGTGCTGATCTCCGGTCACGACGGTGGCACCGGGGCCAGCCCGCTGACCAGCCTCAAGCACGCCGGGGGGCCCTGGGAGCTCGGCCTCGCCGAGACCCAGCAGACGCTCGTGCTCAACGGACTGCGCGACCGGATCGTCGTGCAGGTCGACGGTCAGATCAAGACGGGCCGGGACGTCGTCATCGCGGCGCTGCTCGGCGCCGAGGAGTTCGGTTTCGCCACCGCACCGCTCGTGGTCTCCGGCTGCATCCTCATGCGGGTGTGCCACCTCGACACGTGCCCGGTGGGCATCGCGACCCAGAATCCCGAACTGCGGGCGCGGTTCACCGGCAAGCCGGAGTTCGTCGAGACCTTCTTCGAGTACATCGCCGAGGAGGTGCGCGAGCACCTGGCGGCGCTCGGGTTCCGGAGCATCGCCGAGGCGGTGGGGGAGATCCGGTCGCTGGACACCCGGGCCGCCGTCGACCACTGGAAGGCCAGCGGGCTCAACCTCGCCCCGATCCTCGCCGAGGTCACCAGCCCCGACGGTTCCGGCAAGCGCCAGGTGCAGGGTCAGGACCACGGCCTCGAGAAGGCCCTGGACCACCAGTTGATCGCGGCCTCTCGCGATGCCCTCGACCATGGCACGCCGGTCCGCGCACACTTCTCCGTGCGCAACGTCAACCGCACCGTCGGCACCATGCTCGGCCACGAGGTGACCAAGGCGTACCCGCACGGGTTGCCGGCAGACACCATCGACCTGACCTTCACCGGGTCGGCGGGCCAGAGTTTCGGGGCCTTCCTGCCCGCCGGGGTCACCCTGCGCCTGTTCGGGGACGGCAATGACTACGTCGGCAAGGGTCTCTCCGGCGGTCGGATCGTCATCACGCCCGAGAAGTCGAGCCCGTTGGTCGCCGAGGAGAACGTCATCGCCGGCAATGTCATCGGGTATGGCGCGACCTCCGGCGAGATCAACCTGCGCGGCCGGGTGGGGGAGCGGTTCTGCGTGCGCAACTCCGGCGCCTCGGCGGTCGTCGAGGGCGTCGGGGACCACGGGCTCGAATACATGACCGGGGGTATTGCGATGATCCTCGGACCCACCGGTCGCAATGTCGCCGCCGGGATGTCCGGCGGGGTGGCCTACGTGCTCGACCTCGACCCGGGCAAGGTCAACCGTGAGCTCGTCGACCTGCTGCCCCTGCGCGAGCGCGATGTCGAGGTCGTTCGAGACCTGCTGGAGAAACACGCCGAACGCACCCAGTCGGCCGTCGCGGCCCAGCTGTTGGCGGACTGGCCGCGGTCGGTCGACCGGTTCACGCTGCTCCTGCCGCGCGACTACCAACGAGTCCTCGACGTCCGGGAGGCGGCGCAGGCCGAGGGCCTCGACCTGGCCGGCACCGAGGTCTGGGAACGAATCATGGAGGCATCCCATGGGTGACCCGCAAGGTTTCCTCAGGATCCGCGAGCGCGAGCTCCCGCAGCGCCGTCCGGTGCCGGTGCGGATCAAGGACTGGAAAGAGGTCTACCAGGAGCAGGACCTCGGCCAACTCCAGGCGCAGGCCAGCCGGTGCATGGACTGCGGGATTCCGTTCTGCCACAGCGGATGTCCGCTGGGCAACCTCATCCCGGAGTGGAACGACCTGGCCTGGAAGGGAGACTGGCGCAGCGCCATCGAACGGCTGCACGCGACCAACAACTTCCCCGAGTTCACCGGGCGGCTCTGCCCGGCGCCGTGCGAGACCGCCTGCGTGCTCGGCATCAACCAGCCGGCCGTGACGATCAAGCAGGTCGAGGTCACGACGGTGGAGCGGGCCTTCGAGGCCCAGACGGTGCAGCCGCTCGCCCCCGAACGGCTCTCCGGCAAGACCGTGGCCGTCGTGGGTTCCGGCCCGGCCGGACTGGCGGTCGCCCAGCAGCTGACCCGGGCCGGCCATACCGTCGCCGTCTACGAGCGGGCCGACAAGCCCGGCGGACTGCTGCGTTACGGCATCCCCGAGTTCAAGATGGAGAAGGCCGTCCTCGACCGTCGCCTCGACCAGATGCAGGCCGAGGGCACTCGGTTCCGGTGCGGGGTCGACGTGGGGGGTGAGCTCACCGGTCAGCAGTTGCGCAGTCGGTTCGACGCCGTCGTGCTCGCCGTCGGCGCGACCGTCCCGCGGGACCTGTCGGTGCCCGGGCGGGACCTCGAGGGGGTCGTGCAGGCGATGCACTTCCTGCCCCAGGCCAACCGGGTCGCCCTCGGCGAGAAGGTGCGCGACCAGGTCGTGGCGACCGGCAAGGACGTCATCGTCATCGGCGGCGGCGACACCGGCGCCGACTGCATCGGGACCTCCCACCGCCAGGGAGCCCGCTCGGTCACCAGCCTCGAGATCATGCCCCAGCCCGGTCCGGACCGGGCCGCCGGTCAGCCGTGGCCGACCTACCCGATGATCTTCCGGGTCGCCTCCGCCCACGAGGAGGGTGGCGAACGGCTGTATGCCGTGAGCACCTCCGAGATCGTCGGCGACGCCGACGGCAAGGTGGCCGGCCTGCGCCTGCACGAAGTGCGTCTGGGCGAGGGCGGTTTCGAGAAGGTCGAGGGGACCGACCGGGAGCTGCCGGCCCAGTTGATCCTGCTCGCGATGGGCTTCCTCGGTCCTCAGCGGGAGGGCATCGTCGAGCAGCTCGGCGTGGACCTCGACGCCCGCGGCAACATCGTCCGGGATCGGGACTACATGACCTCGGTGCCGGGGGTGTTCGTCGCCGGTGACTGCGGTCGTGGCCAGTCGCTCATCGTCTGGGCGATCGCCGAGGGCCGGTCCGCGGCTCACGGGGTCGACGCCTGGCTCTCGGGTCACCAGTCCTCGCTGCCCCGGCCGATCGAGCCGACGGACCGCCCGCTCACCGCCTGACCCTCCGTCCTGACAACGTTGTCCGGACTGTGTCCCAGATCACCCGTGTAATCGCTTACACCGTAGGATGTCGCCCATGCGCCGCGCGAAGATCGTCTGCACCCTCGGCCCCGCCACCTCGTCCCCGGAGCGCATTCTCGAGCTGGTCCAGGCCGGCATGGATGTCGCTCGTCTCAACCTCTCGCACGGTGACTACGCCGACCACGAACGGGTCTACCTCGATGTGCGGCGGGCCAGCGACGAGGCCGAGCACGCGGTCGGCATCCTCGTCGACCTGCAGGGCCCCAAGATCCGCACCGGTCGCTTCGCGGACGGCCCGGTCGACCTGGTCCCCGGCGCCGCCTTCGTGATCACCACCCGGGAGGTTCCCGGCGACGTCCACGAGGTGTCGACGACGTATGCCGGCCTGCCCGGTGACGTCGAACCCGGCCACCGCATCCTCATCGACGACGGCAAGCTCGCGCTCGAGGTGGACGAGGTCACCGAGACCGATGTGCGGTGCACGGTGGTCGAGGGCGGGGTCCTCTCCAACAACAAGGGGATCAACGTGCCCGGGGCCGCCATGAGCGTGCCGGCACTGTCGGAGAAGGACAAGGCCGACCTGCGCTGGGCCCTGCGCCTCAAGGTCGACATGATCGCCCTGTCCTTCGTGCGCAGCGCCAGGGACCTCGACGACGTCACAGCGATCATGGACGAGATCGGTGTCCACCTGCCGGTCATCGCCAAGATCGAGAAGCCCCAGGCCGTCGACAACCTCGACGAGATCATCCGCGCCTTCGACGGCGTCATGGTCGCCCGGGGTGACCTCGGGGTCGAGTTGCCGCTCGAGGAGGTGCCGCTGGTCCAGAAGCGGGCCTGCGAGATCGCCCGCCGCCGAGCCAAGCCGGTCATCGTGGCCACCCAGGTGCTCGAGTCGATGATCGAGAACTCCCGGCCCACCCGGGCGGAGGCCTCCGACGCGGCCAACGCCGTCCTCGACGGCGCCGATGCGCTGATGCTCTCGGGCGAGACCAGCGTCGGCAAGCACCCGATCGAGGCCGTGCGCACGATGTCCCGGATCATCGAGAACACCGAGACCCACGGCATGCACCGCATCCGTCCGCTCGACACGCGTCCCAACTCCAAGGGCGGCGCGGTCACCGCGGCCGCTGCGGAGATCGCCGACCTGGTCGGCGCGAAGTATCTGGTGACCTTCACCGAGAGCGGCGACAGCTCCCGGCGGCTGGCCCGGGTGCGGCCGCGGATCCCCACCCTCGCCTTCACCCCGAACCAGTGGACACGCTCCCAGTTGGCCCTGACTTGGGGGGTCGAGACGTTCCTCACCCCGCCGGTGCACCACACCGACGAGTACGCCCTCCAGGTCGACCAGGTCCTGCTCGAGCACGTCCGGGTCGTCGAGGGCGATGTCGTCGTCATCGTGGCCGGCTCGCCCCCCGGCATCCCCGGGTCGACCAACGCCCTGCGGGTGCACCGCGTCGGCGACGCGCTGAGCGGCATCGCCCCGGCCTACCGGAAGTTGGCCCAGGGCGGGTGAGCCGTCTCGTCATCGTGGCCGCACAGGCCACGTCGCACGCGCCCGGCTAGACTGGCGCGCGCACCTCGCCGGGATGGTGGAATGGCAGACACGGAGCACTCAAAATGCTTTGCCCGAAAGGGCGTGCGGGTTCAAGTCCCGCTCCCGGCACGACAGCACTCGCCTTGAGGCAGGAGTACGCATGACCGGCAAGCGCATCCTCGTGGCCGAGGACGAGGCCCTCATCCGCCTCGACCTCGCCGAGATGCTGGGGGAGGCCGGCTATGAGGTCGTCGGCCAGGTGAGCAACGGTGAGCAGGCGGTGGAGTTCGCCAAGGAGCACCGGCCCGACCTGGTCATCATGGACGTCAAGATGCCCGTCCTCGACGGCATCTCCGCGGCCGAGCAGATCGGCGCCGAGCGGATCTGCCCGGTCGTCATGCTGACGGCGTTCAGCCAGACCGAACTGGTCGAGCGTGCGCGCGATGCCGGGGTCATGGCCTACGTCGTCAAGCCGTTCACGGCCGCGGACGTGCGGCCGGCGATCGAGATCGCGCTGTCGCGATGGGCCGAGCTCAAGGAGTTGGAGGCGGACATCGCCGACCTCGGCGAGCGGCTCGAGACGCGCAAGGCCGTCGATCGCGCCAAGGGCGTGCTGATGAGTAAGTTGAAGATCTCCGAGGCCGACGCCTTCCGGTGGATCCAGAAGACCGCGATGGACCGCCGGATGGGGATGCGCGAGGTGGCCGAGGCGGTCGTGGTCGGCATGGAGAAGGCCTGACCAAGGCCCCCGGTCCCCATTTGTGGGGCCAGGTTCGTCGGGTCGGCGGCGCCGGGCGGCTGCCGGTCCCTATTTCTGGGGCCAGGTGCGTCGATCCGCGGCCCTGGGCGGCTGCCGGTCCCTATTTGTGTGGCCAGGTGCGTCGATCCGCGGCCCTGGGCGGCTGCCGGTCCCTATTTGTGTGGCCAGGTTCGTCGGATCGCGGCCCCGGGCGGCTGGTGGTCCCTATTTGTGGGGCCAGGTTCGTCGGATCGCGGCCCCGGGCGGCTGCCGGTCCCCACTTGTGTGGCCAGATTCGTATGCCGTGGGCGGGCGTCAGCGGAACGCGACGACCAGCTGCGTCAGGAGCGGTGCGACGATCAACGCGGGAAGCATGTCGCCGACCGGCACGTCCCTGATCCGCAGCAGGCGCAGGCCGATCCCGGCCAGCATGAGGCCGCCGGTCGCCGTCAGGGCGGCGATGTGGGCCTCGGGCATGATCGAGCCCAGGAGCGCCCCGACCAGGGTGAGCAGGCCCTGGATGACCCCGACGGAGACGGCCGAGAGCAGCACCCCGACCCCGAACGACGAGGCGAAGGCCATCGCGGCGAACCCGTCGAGCACCGACTTCAGGGCCAGCTGGTCGATCCCGCGCCCCAGGCCGTCGGAGAGCGAGCCGAGGATGGTCAGCGGCCCGACACAGAAGAGCAGGGTCGCCGACAGCCAGCCCTCGATGAATCGTTCGCGGCCCCCGGCGCCACCCTCCGCGGGCAAGCGACGCGCCACGGCGCCCTGGATCCGGCCGGCGAGACCCTCGAGCCGGGACTCGACCCCCAGCAGGGACCCGATGATCGATCCGATGAGCAGGGACCCCAGGACGATGAGCACGGGAGCCCCCGGACCGGTGGCGGCGCGCAACGGCGACCCCGTGACCGAGACCACCGACAAGCCCGCCATGAGCAACGTCGTCAAGCCCAGGCAGTCGGTGACCACGTGCTTGGTGCGTTCGGGTAAGCGGTGGCCGACGAGCATGCCCAGCACGGAGCCGAGGAGGACCGTCCCCACGTTGAGGACGGTCCCGAGGCCCACGAATCCAGTCTGCACGGGGTCCGAGGGTAGTCCGAACGGCCGATGTCGGGCTCGCTCTTCCATCGGCTGGGCAGAGGTCCTATTGTCAAGTGTCCCCATCCCCGACGAGGAGGTCAGAGTGGCGCGCGGAACGCTCGAAATCGTGCCGATCGGTGACCTCGCCAGTGCGGAGGGGCAGCACCAGATCCGGGAGCTCACCGGACTCTGGCTCGCGCAGCGCGTCGACCAGGGCGTCAGTCCCGAGGTGGCGGCGCGAGCGGCCGGGGAGGGTCGGCTCGCCGAGGCCTTGGCGCGCAAGGACGTCCGGGGCTGGCTGGCACGGCTGGACGGCTCGCCCGTCGGCTACCTCATCTGCTCCGAGAACCCGTTCGGCCTCTCGCCCTACCCCGAAGTGGCCATCGAGCAACTCTTCGTCGATGTCCGCGCTCGCCGCCACGGGGTGGCCCGCGCCCTGCTCGCGGCCGTCGTCACCGCGGCCGAGCGGATCGGCTCCGAGGTGGTCGTGAGCAACGTGCCGTCCCAGAGCCGCGAGGCGCAGCGCTTCTTCGCGCGGCTCGGCTTCGGCTCGGTGCTCGTCCGCCGCGTCGCCGCGACGTCGGCGCTGCGGCGCCGACTCACCCCCGACGCCGCGAGCGCCGAGACGATGCAGGTGTTGCGACGGCGACGCTCGCTGGTGGCCGCCCTGCGTCCGGCCTCGCGTCATACCGCCTGAGGCGCGGGCCCGGACCCAACCGGTCAGGCCCCGGGGGGGCGCTCGCGCACCAGACAGGTGATCCGGGACGTGCAGATACGCCGACCGTCCTCGTCGGTGACGACGATCTGCCACGAACACAGCGTGCTGCCCAGCGAGATCGGCGTGGCGACCCCGGTGACGATTCCGCTGCGGGCCGCCCGGTGGTGGGTGGCGTTGATGTCGACTCCCACGACGACCCGGTCCGCACCGGCGTGTAGCGCCGAACCCATCGACCCCAGGCTCTCCGCGAGGACCACCGACGCCCCACCGTGCAGCAGGCCATAAGGCTGGGTGTTGCCCTCGACCGGCATGGTCGCGACCAGGCGATCCGGACTCACCTCGGTGATCACGATCCCCATTCGGGTGTTGAGCGATCGGGGGTTGAGGGCCTCGAGTTGCTGGACGAGGGCGAGCAACTCCTCCGGTGACGACGACCGGAAGTCGAGGGACGGCATACGAATCCTCTCGGGCAGAGCGTGGGTGAGCGGGCGACGTGGGTGTCGTGCCGTGTCGGCCCCTGCGCATAGGCTGCCACACGTGCCCACGCTGCTCCTGCTCGACGGTCATTCGCTCGCCTACCGCGCCTTCTACGCGCTCCCGGCCGAGAACTTCTCGACGTCCACCGGGCAGCACACCAACGCCGTCTACGGCTTTACCTCGATGCTCATCAACCTGCTGCGCGACGAGCAGCCCAGCCATGTCGCGGTCGCCTTCGACGTGTCCCGGGCGACCTTCCGGTCGCAGGAGTACGTCGACTACAAGGCCGGGCGCTCGGTGACCCCGCGCGAGTTCGCCGGACAGGTGCCGTTGGTCAAGGAGGTCCTCGACGCCCTGAAGATCCGGCACGTCGAGGCGGAGGGTTTCGAGGCCGACGATGTGATCGCCACCTTGACGACGCAGGCCCGGGCCGAGGGCTACGACGTCCTCGTCGTCTCGGGTGACCGCGACGCCTTCCAACTGGTCGATGCGCACACGACGCTGCTCTATCCCACCCGGGGCGTCTCAGAGTTGTCGCGGATGACACCCGAGGCCGTCGAGGGCCGGTATGGGGTGCCGCCCGAGCGCTACAGCGACCTCGCCGCCCTCGTCGGCGAGACGAGCGACAACCTCATCGGAGTGCCCGGGGTGGGGGCCAAGACGGCCGCCAAGTGGCTTGCCCTCTACGGCGACCTCACCGGTCTGGTGGCGCACGTCGACGAGATCAAGGGCAAGGTCGGTGACAGCCTGCGCGACCACCTCGACGCGGTCCTGCGGAACCGGCGGCTCAACCAGCTGGTCCGCGATCTCGACCTCGGCGTGACGATCGACGACCTGGCTCGCCAGACGTGGGACCGGGAGCTCGTGCACACCGTTTTCGACGGGCTCGAGTTCCGGGTGCTCCGGGACCGGCTCTTCGACTACCTCGACCCGGTCGAGGGGGAGGCCGAGGGCGGGTTCGACCTGGACGGGCACGTCCTGCTCCCCGAGGACGTGCCCGGCTGGCTGGCCCACCACGCTCCCGCCGGCTCCACCGTCGGCCTGCACGTCGCCGGTTCCTGGGGCCGGGGCGGCGGTGACGTCGGCGCGCTCGCCCTCGCCACCAAGGCCGGAGTGGCGGGGTTCATCGACGTCACCACCCTGGATGCTGAGGGGGAGCAGGCGGTGGCCGACTGGCTCGCCGATCCGGACCGCGGTGTGGTGCTGCACGACGCCAAGGGGCCGATGCACGCGTTGGCGGGCCGTGGCTGGTCGTTGCGCGGATTGCGTTGCGACACAGCGCTGGCCGCGTATCTGGTGCGGCCCGATCAACGCTCCTACGACCTGGCCGACCTGGTCCTGCGCCATCTGGGGCGTGAGCTCAGTGCCGATCAGCCCGCCGGGGGCCAAGGACTGCTGTCCTTCGACGAGGAGGACTCGGCCGCCGACGACGCCATGGTGCGCGCCGCGGCCGTGCTCGACCTCGCCGCATCCTTCGACGGGCAGCTCGCCGCCATTCAGGGCGACCGCCTGATGGCCGAGGTCGAGTTGCCCCTCGAGGACGTGCTCTTCGCGATGGAGGCCACCGGGGTCGCCGTCGACGTGGACGCACTCACCGCGCTGGAACGGGACTTCGCCGGCAAGATGGCCGCCGCCCAGTCCGATGCGTATGCCGCGATCGGGGGTGAGCAGATCAACCTCGGCTCCCCGAAACAACTGCAGGTCGTGCTCTTCGAGACCTTGGGCATGCCGAAGACGAAGCGGACCAAGACCGGTTGGACGACCGACGCCGACGCGCTGTCCGACCTGTGGGCCAAGACCGAGCATCCCTTCCTCGAGGCGCTGCTGCGACACCGCGACAACACCCGGCTGCGGGTGACCGTGGAGGGCCTGCTCAAGTCGGTCGCCGACGACGGCCGCATCCACACGACCTACATCCAGACGATCGCGGCGACCGGGCGGTTGTCCTCGACCGACCCCAACCTCCAGAACGTCCCGATCCGCACCGAGGAGGGTCGCCGCATCCGTGAGGCGTTCGTCGTCGGCGAGGGCTTTGAGTCGCTGATGTCGGCCGACTACAGCCAGATCGAGATGCGGATCATGGCGCACCTGTCCGGCGACGCCGGGTTGATCGAGGCCTTCCGCTCCGGGGAGGACCTGCACCGGTTCGTGGGGTCGCGAGTCTTCGGGGTGGCCCCCGAGGACGTCACCGCGCCGATGCGCAGCAAGATCAAGGCGATGAGTTACGGCCTGGCTTACGGTCTGTCGGCCTTCGGGCTCTCTCGACAGCTCACCATCTCCACCGAGGAGGCGCGCGGGCTGATGGAGGAGTACTTCGAACGCTTCGGTGGTGTGCGCCGCTACCTCGACGACGTGGTCGAGCAGGCGCGGCGGCAGGGCTACACCGAGACCATGCTCGGGCGTCGGCGCTACCTGCCCGATCTCACCAGTGACAACCGGCAACGGCGCGAAATGGCCGAGCGAATGGCACTCAACGCCCCGATCCAGGGCTCGGCCGCCGACATCATGAAGGTCGCCATGCTCGGGGTCGACGCCGGCCTGCGCGAGAGCGGTGCCCGTTCGCGGATGCTGCTCCAGGTCCACGACGAACTCGTCCTCGAGGTGGCCCGGGGGGAGCGCGAGCTGGTCGAGGACATCGTCCGGCGCGAACTCGGCCACGCGGTGCCGATGCAGGTGCCGCTGGACGTCAACATCGGCGTCGGTCACAGCTGGCACGCCGCCGCGCACTAGGCCCTCTCGCGTCAGCGGGATCCCGCGCCCCGGCTCCGGGGCCCTCGTCTAGGATCGCTGGAGCCATCGGCGGGACCGCCCTGTCGGTGCCTGTGCACCCCCCGAAAGGACACTGCAATGGATGACGCTCGCGTGCTGATGGACGAGCGAGTCGTTCGTATCCCGCGCCTCGGCACCAAGATCTGCATGATGGCCGGAGCGCTCCTGCTTGTCGTCGCGCTCTACTTCGCTCTGGTGCCACTGCGGGTCGAGGTCAGCACCGGCGGCACCTGGGACTGCGGCAACTCCTTCTCTCAGCCGAGCAAGGAGAACGGCGGCGGCTTCTGCGGCAAGACCAACGACATCTACCTGTTGCGCGCCGGTGCCTTCGCCGTGGGCGCGCTCATCGTCGGCATCGGTGGCTTCCTCACGTTCGGCGCCGACACCCGGGTCGAAAAGCGCGTTCGTCGCCTCGCCGACGACGACATCTGAGGCCGACCACCACGTCCAGTTCGTCTGGCGCAAGGTGGTCCTAGGGCGCTTCAAGGTCGTCCTCGACGCCCACGACTCCGCCGTCCACCAGGTCCGCACCCGCCCTCGCCTCTTGAGTGCGTGAAGAAGTGTCGTGAATACGACACTTCTTCACGCACTCTGCAGTCGGGGACACGCGTCGAATCGCTGACGACGGACATCTGAGGTCACCGGCGCGGCTTCGGTGCAAGTTTCTGGCGGTTCGCGGGTCCCGGGTTTCTCCCGGTTCGCGGGTCCCGGGTTCAGAGCGGTTCCGGGCTCCCGGGCGGAGGGACCGCGACCACCGGGGGGCGGACCCGTGACCAGACGAGCAGCCCCAGCCCCAGACACACGTGCAGGGCCGCACCCCCGATGAGCAGCGAGGCGATCACCAGCGCCGTCGGGTGCTCGATGAGGAGAGCTGCCACGATCACGACGGCGACCGCGAGCCACGCGGCATACCCGCTCGCCTGTTCGCCGCGCGCCAGTCCCCAGTAGACGACGACCTGGCCGACCGACCACAACGCCCCCACCCCGATGAACAACGGGACGGCGGATGCGAGCCCCCGGTAGCTGGCCCCACCGACCAGGGCGATCAACGGCTCGGCGAACACGGCACCGGCACCGACCCCGAGGACGGCGATCCCCGCCGTCGCACCGATCGCGGCGAGGGCGTGCCGGAGGGAGGCGCTGCGCGCCATGACGGGGAAGAAGAAGGTCGCGAGGAACGCCGGCCCCCAGAACGCGGCCTTCGTGAACAGGCTGAGCACGGCATACTCCCCGGCTTCCACCCCGCTGAGCAGGTGGCGGGCCAAGGGGGCGTCGAGGTTCGCCACGACGATGACGACGGCGGTGGAGGCCGAGGCGTGCAGCGAGGCCAGCATCCACGAGCGCTCCCCGGGGGTGGCCGGCCCGTGCAGATGTCCGCGGATGCTCCCCATCGCCACCCCGGCGGTGAGCCAAGCCGCGACCACGGTGAGCAGAAGCACCCCGTCGGCAGCCAAGCCCCAATGAGCCGCGAGCAGGGCCGCGACTACTCGCGTCCCGGTCGACACCACGGTGAGCACCCCGTAGTGGGCGAACCGGCGACGACCCTGGAGAAAACCCTGCACACCGAAGAGGGCCCCGGTGGCCGGCAGAGTGGCCGCCAGCAGGAGGGCCGGCAGCAGGGAGGACAGGCGCAGGACCTGATGGAGCACCGGCGCGAGCGCGACGACGAGCACAGTGAACAACGTCCCCAGCCCCACCCCGGTCCGCAGGCTGCCGCGAGCCACGGCCGCCAGATCCGCGGCCTCGGGATGGCGGGGCATCTGGGCGGCCCGCCGCGCCGAGACGAGTTGGGCGGCCAGGGCCGGCACACCCGTGACGATCGTGAGGTTGAGGATGGCCGTCACGACGCCCACGTCGGAGGCGCTCTGGGTGCGGTTCAGGATGAGGAAGAACAGATAGCCCAAGACGTTGCCGAGCAGGCTCATGACCGCCAGGGCGGCGGCGGACCCGGTGTGACCCCCGGTGCGGGACCGTGGTGTCGCGGTCGAGGGGGACGACACCTCGGGGAGGGTGGACATGGGCTGGAGCGAAACCGATCCGGTCGGAGGAGTCGAGCGGCGGTTACCCTATCCGGCGTGGTGCCCGTCCGGGTCGCCCGATCCTGATGGAGCTCTCAGTGAACGTCCAGCCGGTCCACCCGGACCCCGCGAGCGGGTCGACGCCCCCGTCGTCGGCTCCCCGACGGCCGAGCTCCCGGTCGACCCGAGAGCGGCTCCTGCTCCTGCTGCTGGCCGCCGCACTCGCCGGGATCCTCGTGGGCAACCAGTGGGGGATCCTCACCCCGGACACCAAGCCGGAGATCTACCTCGCTCCGTGGCACACCGCGTCGGTGTTCGCCCGCTGGTGGATCGATGGACCCTTCCTCGGCACCGCCAACTACAACGTCGGGTTGGCTCCCGTCGCCGCCGTCGTGGGCGTGATCGAACTGGTCTTTCCGGAGCCGTGGTTCGCGATGCGGATCTGGCGCCTGCTGCTCCTGCTGATCGCGGCGTGGGGAGCGCGACGGCTCTTCCGTGAGCTCGTGCGGGGGACCGAGGCGGACACCGTCGCGGCCCGGGTGGCCGTCGCGATCGCCTACGTCGCCCACCCCTACCTGCTGCTCGGGGGGGCGACCACGCCGACCCTGATGCCGCTGGCCGGGCTGCCGTGGCTGTGCCTGTTCTGGCTCAGATCGTTCCGGCGCCCGTCCTGGCGTTGGCCCGCATCCGCCGCGCTCGTGGTGGCGGGGATGGGTGGCATGAACGCCGGGGCCGTCATCTTCATCCAGTCGATCGTCCTCTTCCCGCTGATCGTCCACGCTCGTCGCGTCGAGAAGGCCAGCTGGGCAGGCATCCTCAACGGCCTCGTGCGCACCGCGCTGCTCGCTCTCCCGATGGCGTTGTACTGGCTCGTCCCGGCGCTCTCCGGACTGAGGGTCGGGTCGTCCGTGGCGGCGGGCACCGAGTCCCTGGAGGCGATCAACAACCCGAACTCGTTCGCCGAGGTCCTCCGAGGCCTGGGCTTCTGGACCCTGTACGGGCGTGACGCCTCAGGTCCGTTCGTCCCGACCCTCACGGGCTACCTCGACTCGCCGTGGGTCGTGCTGGCCAGCTTCGGGCCGTTGCTCGTGGCCGTCCTCGCGCTCGCCGTCTCGCGCTCGACGGTGCGTCTCGTCGGTGCGCTCATGGTGGCGGTGGCCGCCGTCGTCATGGTCGGCGCCTACCCCTGGGGGTCTTCGTCGGCCTTGGGTCGGGCGATGATCTGGGGTTTTGACCACGTGCCCGGCCTGATCGCCCTGAGGACCACCAACAAGGCTGGGGCGGTCCTCGTGCTCGGCACGGCGTTGCTGGTTGGCCTGACGGCCTCCGGTCTTCAGGTGCGGTGGGGCATGCAGTCGCGGACCGTGGCCGGGGACGGTGATCCGGTGCGGCGACGGGCCAGGGTCTCGGCGTGGCGTCGGCGGTGGTCCGGACTGGTCTGGAGGATCCCCGGCCGGTCGACCAGACGCATGCTGGCCAGTGTGGTCCCGTTCCTTGTGGCCCTGCCGAGTGTGCTCTCCGTGGCCTCTGCCGCATCCGGAAGACTCTTCCCAGTCGAGGTGGACATTCCGGGGTACTGGCGCGAGGCCGCGGCGGCCGTGGACAGTTCCGGCGGAGCGGGTCGGGTCCTCCTCACCCCCGGGGTGGGGTCGACGACCTACCAATGGGGGTACCGCGGGTTCGATGAGTTGGGCGGTTCGCTGTTCACCCGGCCCACCGTGCACCGGGCTGCGACCCCGGTCGGCACCCCGTACGCATCGGCCCTTCTCGGTGGGGTCGACGTGCGCCTCCAGGGCCAGAGCCTGCCGGCGGGCAGTATGTCCGCGCTCGCCGACTACATCGGTGCGGGCACCGTCCTCGGCCGCTACGACCAGGTGTTCGAAGGGCCGATGGGTGGCGCCGTCGACGGTGCGCTGCGCGCTGATCCAGGTCTCGCGCCCGAGGGCGCCTGGGGGCCAGAAGAGGCGGGGTCGGGAGCGAGCGCGGCCCTGCGCGCGTATGCCGTGACCTCCGCCGATGCCCAGGCCCCGGTCCGCGCCCACTCGGTCGGGGATGCCGTCATCATCGACGGCGACGGAAGCGCACTGCCGGATCTGGTGCCCGCCGGTCTCCTCGATCGTCGGCCGGCCCTGCTCATCGCGGGTTCGATGACGCCGGAGCAGCTCCGGATCGCCGTGCGGGACGGCGCCCGGGTGGTCCTCACCGACTCCAATGGGCGGCGCGACTGGAGTGCGCAGCGCCCTGCCGTGACGGGGGCCCTCGTGCGCGCCGACCAGACGCCGACGACGACCCACGCCCTGTTCGATGCCCCGGACCAGACCGTCCTGCGCGAGCAGGGCGTCCGCTCCCTCGAGACCGAGGGCCAGGGGCTGCTCTTCGGACCCTTCGGCGGGGGCTCCGTGACGAACGCCTTCGACGGCGAGCGCGCCACGGCCTGGCGCTTCGGAAACTTCGGTACCGGTGCCGGCAACGCGGTCACCGTCTCCTTGACGTCCCCGACGACCATGGACCGGGTGCTCATCGGGGCCACCAACGAAGGTGGCAACCGGGTCACCAAGGTGCGCGTGACGGCCTCGGGTCCGGACGGGGCGCGTGCCGACGCCACCGCGGACCTCGAGGCGTGGGCCAGCCTGCAGACCACCGTGCCGTTGACGCCAGGTCGCTACGACCGGGTCCGCGTCGAGGTGCTCGAGGTCGACCCCCATGGGATCGGCCCGGTGGGCTTGTCGGAGATTTCGATTCCCGGAGTCGTGGTCCGGGCGGTCGCCCGCACCCCGGTCGCCCTCTCCGACGAACTTCGCTCGTGGACCGGCGCCTCCGCGGAGGTGCTCGAGCGCACTCCGATCGACGTGGTCCTGCGACGCCAGGGTGGCGCGACCGAGATGAGCCAGCAGGAGGCTGAGCTCGACCGTGACATCGCCCTGCCCAGCGCTCGGACGTTCAGCGCCGCGGGGACCGTCCGCCTGTCTCCGACGGCGAGCGACGAGGAGATCGACGCCGTGGCGGGCGTGACCCCCGACGTCCGGGTCACCTCGAGTTCGCGATTCGACGCCGACCCGACCCGCCGGGGGTCGGCCGCGCTCGATGGGACCTCGACCGACCCGGACCTGACGACGGGCTGGTCGCCCGCGCAGCCGGTCGTCGGCGAGTGGCTCCAGGCCGACTTCTCCGAACGGCAACTCTCCTCCTTCACGCTCACCCAGTCCGGCGAGTCGACCATCACCCGGGTCTGGGTCCGGCTCAACGACGGCGCGCCCTTCTCGGCCTCCCTCGGGTCAGGCACCAGCACGATCACCCTCCCGCGGGCACAGGCAGTGCATCGCGTGCAGATCATCATCACCGACCGCGCCCTGGGCGGCCCCGTTCTCGTGACGGACCTCGGCCTGCCGCACGTCATACCGACGACCGCGCGGCCCGACTGCCGGGCCGTGGGCGCCATCGATGACGCCTTCCTCACGATGCGCCTGAAGGGCGCCCTCGCGGATCTGCTTCGCGGAGAGGCGGTCCCGGCCGAGGGCTGCGCCCCGATCCCGCTGTCGGCTGGTGGCCACCGGATCCGCGCGCTGTCCGACCTGGTGCTCGATGACCTTCGCTTGATGGACACGGCCCACCCGGTGGCCTCGGCCAAACTCGCCACCACCGAGCCCACCGTCACCGTGCTCGACACCTCATCCAGCGAGTCGACGGTGCGCGTCGAGGGTGGCTGCGAGCCCTGCCTGGTCTCACCCGGACAGGGCTTCGACCCGCGCTGGTCTGCCACCGCGGACGGGCGGTCCCTTGGGGCGCCGCTGGTCCTCGATGGGTATGCCGTGGGCTGGCGGATCGACGTCCCGGACGGCACGGTCGTCACGATGTCCTACGGCCCCCAGGCCTGGGCCCTCACGACCTGGCTTCTCTCCCTGGCCGGAGTCCTCGTCGCGGCCGCCCTGGCCCTCCTCCCGATCCCGGCGCTGGGGCGTCGCTGGCCGGTGATGGTCGGCCTGGCGCGACGGCTCGACCCACCGATGGCCATCGATCGCGACTCGGGGCTCGGGTCGTCGATGGCGCGCAGAAGGCGGTTGCCACGTTCGTGGAGCGCCCGCGCGTGGCGACAGCTGGCCGTCTCCTCGAGTGCCGTGGCCGTGCCGGTCGCCGCCGCCGTGACCTCCCCACCCGTGGTGGCCCTCGGGGTGCTCCTGATCGGGTGTCTGGTCGCCCTCGTCCCCCGGATTCGCTCCGTGCTGCCCACCCTGGCGATGCTCGGCGCGGTCCTCCTGGTGGCGGTGTGGTTCGTGGGCGTGCCCGAGCCACTGGGTGACCCGGGACGCGCCGCCAACAACCTCGCCGCGCACGGGCTCGGTGCGCTGACGCTCTGGCTGATGCTGCTCGCGGCCCTCTACCCCCCGGTCCCGACGCCCACAGCCTCCATTCCGCCCACCCCCGAGGACGCCGTATGAGTTTCGAGGAGTACTACCGCGACAACGTCACCTACATCTCGCGGTTGGACCCGCGGCTCACGCTGATGCGTGACCTCGTCGTCTCGGCCCGACCCTCGAGTGTCCTCGACGTCGGCTGCGGCCGCGGCTTCTTCCTGGGCCACCTCGTCGAGTCGGGTCTCACCGGGCTCGTGGGGGTCGACGTCTTCGAGGACGTCCAGCCCGACGGGTGGGAATTCCGTCGCGGCGACGTCACCAGCGCCCTCCCGGCGGAGGACGCCTCGTTCGACTGCGTCGTCGCCGGCGAGATCATCGAGCATGTCCCCAACCCGGACGACTTCCTGCGCGAGATCCGCCGGGTGCTGCGGCCCGGCGGCGTGCTGGTCGTGTCCACGCCCAACATGGTCTCCTGGGCGAACCGGGTCCTCGTGCCGCTCGGAGTGCAGCCACTGGGCACGGAGACCTCGAGCGAGATCGCCCTCGGCCGCCGGCACCGCGTCCTCGGACAGGGCAACCAGGTCCAGGGGCACCTCAAGGTCTTCACCCACCGAGCCCTGGGGGAGATCCTGGAGCGCTACGGCTTCGAGGTCGTCGCTCGGCACGGGGTGCCCGCGTTCTTCCCCAAACCCGTCGATCGCCTCGACCGGTTGTTCTCCAGAGCGGTGCCTCTTGCTTCCGGCCTGGTCTATGTCGCCCGGGCTCCCCGGGGGCCGTGGCCGACTCCGCCGGCCGGGCGTCGCCACGAGGTGCTGTCGGACTGACACCGATCGTCGAGGGAGCGCTCGGTCAGCTCTGGGTACGCAGTTGGGGCGCGAGCCAGCGCCACACCCATTGCGCACCGTTCTCCGTGAAGTGGACGCCGTCGGCGCGCATCCGCACGCCGTCGATCCGGTCCACGAAACGCCCGTTCGGGCACACCGCGCTGGCGAGGTCGAAGACCTCGACCCCGTGCGCAGAGGCGTACTCGCGGATGAACGCGTTGAGCCAGGGCTGTCGGTCGCCCCGGTTGACGACGCCAGGAGCGCCGTCGACCCCGAAATCGGGCTTCTTGTAGCAGGGCACGGTCGTCATCGCCAGCCGGGTCGAGATCGGTCGGAGCACGCCGAACGTCCCGTCCATCCACTGAGTCAGGCGGGTCCGGTAGGCGTCGGACCCGAAGGGGTATGCCGTGCCGTCGATCAGGTGGTCGAACAGCTCGCCGTTGCCCAACATGATCACGGACACGTCGCGCCGCTTCGCCGGGGCCACCGTCCGCAGCGTCTCCGGCCAGGAGGCACAGAAGGCGGGTTCCTCGCGCGGGCGACCATCGACGACGATCGTGCCACCGACCATGGTCATGCAGCCCAGACGCGTCGATCCGGCGACGGTGAGGTTCAGTCGGGGGTCGGGCCGGTGCTGGGTGTGCAGGCCGTAGGCGACCGAGTCACCGACGAGGAAGACGCTGACCGGCGCGCCCGATGGCATCGCCAAGGGCGGGAGCGCGGCGTCGGCGCTCGCGGCGGCAGGTCGCGGGATCGTCGTCACGACGATGACCGCGGCGAGGGCAGCGAGGGTGGCACCGAATCCGCCGAGGGCCACGGGGGCCGACGGCCGGGCCCGGCCAGCGGGACGCCACCGGCGCGCCGGCACCTCGAGAACGGCATACGAGAGCGCGGCCATCGCGAACGTGACGGCGATCCGCAGCGCCAAGAGGGCCGGCCCCTCCATGCCGACGCGTTCCGGGGTGAGCAGGACGTACAGCGGCCAGTGCCAGAGGTAGATGCCATACGAACGCTCGCCGACCCAACGCGCCGGCGCGGAGGCGAACCCGTCCCCGAGCAGGCCGGGCGAGGGGTGGGCCATCGCCAGCACGAGGACCGCGCTGAGCAGCGCGATGACCAGGAAGCCGCCGCGATAGAGCACGGTTGATGCCTCGCCGACGACGACGAAGGCGGCGATCAGCAGCACGAGCGCCGTGGGCGCTCCCAGCGACAACCACCGCGGCGGTGACTGTGGCACGGCCTCCCGGGAGCCCGCCCACCAGCCGCGTCGCGTGGCCAAGCGGCCGGCGAGCGCACCGACGAGGAGTGAGTGAGCGCGGGTGTCCGTGCCGTAGTAGAGACGGTTCAAGGAGGTGCCCCGGAGTTGGAGAACGACCATGACGACGACCGAGAGCACGATCAGGGCCCCGATGACCGCCGGGAAGGCTCGGGCGCCAAACCGTCGCCGGATCGGTCCGACGACCAGGAGGAAGAGCAGCGGCCAGAACAGGTAGAACTGCTCCTCGATCGCGAGCGACCACGTGTGCAGCAGGGGGTTCGGGTCCACGAAGCGCTCGAAGTAGGACACGTCCTCGACGATGAATCGCCAGTTCGCCACGTAGAACAGCACCGAGAAGAGGTCGCCACGCAAGCGCGCATGGAGCAGGTCGGGAGCCCGGGTCGCGGCATACCAGGCCACGAACACGATGACGGCGAACAGGGCGGGGAGGAGTCTGCGCGCCCGGCGCCACCAGAATGCGGCGAGGTCCAGGCGACCGGACGCCTGGTATTCACCGAGCATCAGGCTGGTGATGAGGAAGCCGGAGAGGACGAAGAACACGTCCACGCCGAGGAACCCGCCGGGCAACTGCTTCACGCCGCCGTGGAAGAGCAGGACCGCGACCACCGCGAGGGCCCGCAGGCCATCGAGTGCGGGGCGGTGCGGCAGGGTGCCCGTGGGGCTCGCTGCTGGTGTCCGGTCCATGGTCCTCGTTCGGGTTCCGCCGATCGGGGAGACCAGCGAGCGACCACAGTAAGGTAACCGCCGGCCCCCCGGAACACCGGACCCGCTGATCAGGAGAGCTGACGTGGCCTTGCCCGGACCAGGTGCGAGCGACCCGGCTGGGATGACGCGGCCCTCCGGGGGTGCCCGCTGGTCTCCGTGGGCGGCTTCCGTGCTCGCGGTCGCCGCCCTGCTCGGGCCGACCCTGGCTCCGGGGGTCGCCATCGCCTACGACATGCCGTGGTCACCCACCCCGCGGCTGACCCCGTTCGCTCTCGGCATCGGGACTCCGGCGCCGCGCGCCGTTCCCGGGGACGCCGTCATCACGGTCCTGGGCCTGGCGCTCGGACCGGGGGTCGCCCAGGTGCTCGTGTTGGCGGGCCTGCTCCTGATGGCGGCCGGGGGAGTGATCCGATCTCTGCGGGCGCTGGCCCCGGGCGCCGGCAGCTGGGCGGCCAGTGCGGGGGCGGTGGCGGCGATCTGGAACCCCTTCGTCCTCGAACGCCTCGTCATCGGCCAGTGGGTCGCGGTCCTCGGGTATGCCGTCCTGTGCTGGACGCTGTCGTGGCTGCTCACCTCGGCGCGGGGTAGGAGCTGGGTCGAGGACCTTCGGTGGCCGGCGGCCCTCCTGACCGCGGCAAGTCTGGGCGGGGCCAATCCCTGGGCGATGGTGGCCGCCGTCGTGGGACCCGCGGTACTGATCCTCCGGCTGCGGTGGCGCACCGTCCTCGGCACGATCGCGGTCGCGCTGGGCACCGCCGCGGTCTGGGCGCTGCCCGCCCTCAGCGCCAAGGTGAGCGGCGACCCGGCCGGTGCCGGCGCCTTCGCCCCACGATCGGACACCCCGTTCGGGGTCGTCGTCTCCCTGCTCTCCGGCGGTGGCTTCTGGAACCTCGCCTCCCACCCGTGGGAACGGGGATCGTGGTTCGTCGCCGGTGGAGCGACCCTGTGGGCGCTGGCGGCGTCCGCCGTGGCGGTGACCAGCTTGTGGAGCCGTTGCCCGCGAGCGCTCGCGTCCTTCGCTCCCGCCGTCCTCCTCGTCGTCGGTAGTGCCTTGGGCGGTGACCTGTGGGGCTCCGTGATGGCCCTACCGGGCGGCGGCATCCTGCGCGACGGCCAGAAGTTCCTCGCTCCTTGGGTGGTGCTGCTGGCCGTCGGGGCGGGCCTGGTCGCGGCCCGGGCCGAAGCGCTCGCCCGGCGATGGCCGGCCGCGCTGGCCTTGGGCGTCGCGGCGACGCTCCTCCCCGTGGCCCTCCTGCCCTCGGGGGTCTGGGGGATCGGCGGGCGCCTACGGGCCGTCGAGGTCCCGGACGGATTGCGCCAGGGAACCGCCGTGCTGTCCGAGGCGCCGTCGGGAGTGGTCGGGATCCTGCCGTGGAACCAGTACCGGCGGTACGCCTGGAACGGTGGCCGGATCTCGTTGACCGTGCTCCCGCGGATGGTGGACCAGGTCACGTTGTACGACGACTCGTTGCCCTTGGCCGGTCGCCGGATCGCCGGCGAGGACCCGCGCGCGGCCGCGGTGTCCGCGGCCATCGGCGCCGGGGTCCCCCCGGTGGACGCGCTCGTCACCGCGGGCGTGCGGTACGTCGCCCTGGAGCGGCGGGCCGGCCTGTCGACCGAGGTGCCGACCGGTCGGGGGACGGTGCTCGTCGACAACGCCGAGCTCCTGGTCATCGATCTGGGCGCTCCGGAGGTGGCCAGCGTGTCGATGGCGCCGTCGCTGACCCGGGGGTGGTGGGTCACCTTGGTCACCTGGATGTGCTCGGTGCTCGTGGTGGCCCGCCCCTTGCGACACAAGGGCGCTGGAGGCGTTGGGCATCTTCTCAGAAAGCGGTGAGGTGCTCTGCTACGCTCCGGGCCATGAGTGAATCAAACGGCACGGCACGGGGCATCGTGGGGCCTGTCGCCTCGTTCGTGACCGGGGTGATCCTGGCCCTGCTCGGCGTCATCGGTGGACTGAGCGCGCTCACCGGGGCGGCCAACCCCGCCTCGGCGTCCGAGACGATCGTGGTCTACGAAGCGCGCTGAGCGGGCTCCCCACCCGTCCTCGACACACCAGGCACCGCGTCCACGGACGCGGTGCCTCTGTGTGTGCGTGCAGGGGCGGTCCCGGCGTTCCGGGACGGGGGTGGCGGACCGGCACCTGGCGGGCCCATGCCGCCGCCGCGGTCAGCGCTGGGCGGCCGCTTCGAGAAGTCTGCGTTCCCACTCGTCGACCGCGGCGTCCCAGGTGAACCGGGCCACCCACTCCCGCACGAGCGCATCCTGACGCTCGCGCAGTTCCGGCTGCTCGAGCAGGGTCCGCACGGCGGTCGTGAACTCGGCCCCCCCACCGTCGACGAGCAGCCCGGTCTCGCCGTGCCGGATGGCGTCGGCCGGCCCGCCGGCCTCACGGAAGGCGACCGTCGGCGTGCCGTGCAGACCGGCCTCGACGATGACCAGGCCCCAGCCCTCCTTGAGGCTGGGCAGGAGGTGCACCCAGGACTGCGCGAGCAGGAGGTGCTTCTCCTCCTCCGAGACGTGCCCCACGAAGTGGACGCGGTCCGTCATACCCATGGCCTCGGTGTGGTCCCGGAGGTGCGGTTCCCACCATCCCGACCCGGCGATCGTCAGGGTGAGGTCGGGCAGGTCGGCGACCAGCGCCGCCAGCGTGTCGATCGCCACCTCCACCCGCTTTTGCGGAACGAGCCGTCCGAGCACGACGAGTGAGGGGTGCGGCGTGCGTGGCACGCCGTCCAGCGGAATGCCGTCGGTGCCGTTGTGGATGATCGAGATGCGGTCGGGGTCCACCCCGAGCTCTCCCAGTTCCTGCCGGGTCGACGGGGACACCGCGACATACGGGCGGTGGCGGTAGATCCGCGGCGCCAGCCGCGACTCGAGCCACCAGCCCGCCGAGGCCAGTCGTCCCGGGAAGAGCACCGGCCACTGTTCGCGGTGGACGTGGTGGACGAGGTTGATGACCGGTCCCCGCCGCACCAGGGGAGTGAGGTAGGGGACGCCGTTCTGCACGTCGACCACCACGTCGGCCCGGTGCCGACGCGCCAACTGGGCCAGCAGGGCCAGCGGGTAGATCGAGTACTTCCCGCCCCGGCGGACGTAGTGGACACCGGCCACCGTCTCGTCCCGCAGGGCGCCCGGGTAGGCCGCGGTGCGGAAGGTCACGTGGTGCCCGCGTTCGGCCAGACCCTCGGCCACCATCGCCAGGTACTTCTCGGCCCCACCGGCCTCGGGGTGCAGGTGATCGCGCCAGTTCAGCAGCAGGACGCGCAGGGCCATGGGTGCTCACATCTCGACGGTTTGGAGTCGATCCGGGCACTGGGAGCGCGCACCGGGAACGGCTCGGGCAGAGGGGTAGCATGCACGAATGCACCACGAGGCGACGGGCCGGTACCGCACACTGGGCCGGTCCGTTCGATTGTTCCGTGCCTTCCTCGTGGAACAGACCGAGCCGGACGTCTTCTATACGGCGCTGGCTGCGGACACGATCGCCCTGATCAGCGCCCACGAGCCGCTCGCCGGGCGCACCGTCGTCGATGTCGGTGCCGGTTCGCCGGAATTCTGTGCCGAGTTCGTCCAGCACGGAGCCCGCTACCTGGCGATCGACCCGTTCCGGGAGGCCATCCGACCGGTTCCGGGAACGGCCGGGGCGGTCGGAGTCGGCGAGCACCTGCCGCTCGTCGACGGCTGTGCCGACATCGTCATGGCGAACAATGTCATGGAGCACGTGCGCCAGCCCGGGATCGTCGCCGACGAGATGCTGCGGGTGGCCCGACCGGGCGGGCTCGTCTTCATCTCCTACACGGCCTGGGCCTCCCCGTGGGGGGGCCACGAGACCTCTCCGTGGCACTGGCTGGGTGGTGACTACGCGGCCCGACGCTATGCGCGCGTTCACGGCCGACCACCCAAGAACGTCTTCGGTGAGTCGATGTTCCCGACCCATGTGGCGCCCGCCCTGCGCTGGGCCCGGCGCCAGCCCGGGGCCCGGCTGCTCGAGGCCATTCCCCGGTACCTTCCGTCGTGGACCGATCCGCTCCTCTCGGTGCCCGGGCTGCGTGAAGTGCTCACGTGGAACCTCACCCTCATCCTGCGCCGCGAGTGAGGCGGCCGGGGTCTCGGGTCGGTCTCGGGGGTGCCCGTTGGCGCGGCCCGTCGGGGCCGGACGTCGTGGCCCTGCTGGTGCTCTGGTCGCTGTCCCTGTCGGTGTCGCCTCCGCTCATCGGAGAGGACACGAAGAACGATCTGTATGTCGATCCGCTCGGCCTGATGGGACGAGCCCTGCACCTGTGGGACCCGCAGGTGTCGTGGGGGGTGCTGCAGAACCAGGGCTACGGCTACCTGTTCCCGATGGGACCGTTCTTCGCGGTGGTCGGTGCGGTGCTCCCGATGTGGGTGGCCCAGCGGCTGTGGTGGGGACTGCTCCTCACCGTCGGGTATGTCGGCATGCGCCGGCTTCTGCTGGCCCTGGGCATCGTGGACGTCGAGCGCCTGGGACCTCAGGCGGCGGCGCGCCTGGCGGCGGTCGGCGCGTTGGCGTACGCCCTCTCGCCGCGCATCGTCACGACGATCGGGGGCCTGTCCGCCGAGACCCTGCCGGTGGTCCTCGCCCCGTGGATCCTGCTCCCGCTCGTCCTCGTCGGACGGGGTGGTTCGGCTCGGCGGGCCGCCATGGCATCCGGGGTCGCCGTCCTGTGTGCCGGCGGGGTGAACGCCGCGGCCGTGCTCCTCGTCCTGGTCCCGGCCGGGCTGTGGCTGGTCACCCGGGCCCGGTGGTGGAGCTCGCCGCTGACCTGGTGGACCGGGTCGGCCTGGCTGCTCGCGACGGCATGGTGGCTCGGCCCGCTGCTCCTCCTCGGCCGCTACTCACCGCCGTTCCTGCAGTGGATCGAGAACTCCGCGGTGGTCTCGGGCCCGATCGGACTCCTCGACGTCGCCCGAGGCACCACGCACTGGCTGGCCCGGATCGTCACACCGTCGGGGCCCTGGTGGCCGGCCGGCCACGAACTGGCGACCAGCCCGGCCTACCTGCTGCTCACAACGGCGGTGGCCGCGCTCGGCCTCGCCGGGCTCGCCCGACGGGACCTCCCGCACCGCCGCTTCGTCTGGGCCGTCCTCGTGTTCGGCGTGTTGGCCCTCGGTCTCCCGCACGCAGGGGTCCTCGACTCACCCCTGGTCGGAGCCGCGCAGGACGCCCTGGACGGCCCGCTGGCGCCGTTCCGCAACATCCACAAGGCCGACCCGCTCGTGCGGTTGCCGCTGGCGCTGGGCTTCACCCGGGCCCTCGTCGCGCTCCACGGCTGGCGGCCGACTCGTGCCCCGTGGCGCCGGCCGCTGGCGCTCCTCGGCGTGTCCGCGGTGACCCTGGGCCTGGCCGGACCCGGCCTGGCCGAGGGCATCGCCGTCCGTGGCACGTTCCCGGCGATGGCCAGCCAGTGGGTTGAGGCCGGCGACTGGCTGTCGGCCCACCACGGCTCCGGGCCGGCCCTGATCGTGCCGTCGGCGAATTTCGGGGAGTACCTGTGGGGTCGGCCGATCGACGAACCGCTGAGGGCCCTGTCCGACGCCCCGTATGCCGTCCGGGACAGCGTGCCGTTGACGCCAGCGGGCACGATCCGCTTCCTCGACGCGCTCGAGCAGCGGCTCCAGGGTGGGCGGTCGATTGGTGGCGCGGTGGCCGCCCTTCGGGCGGCCGGGGTGCGCCATCTGGTGCTCCGCAACGACCTCGACGCCTGGACCAGCGGTCAGCCCCCGGTGGACTTTGCCCGCAGCGCCCTGGAGGGGACCCCCGGAGTGCGGCTGGCGGCGGCGTTCGGGACCCCGGTGGCCGACAGCGGCGGCGGTCGCGTTCCGCCGGTCGAGATCTACGACCTGGGCCCGGCGACCGATCTCGCCCAGGTCTGGCCGGCCGCCGCCATCGGCGCCGCGAGCGGCGCCAGTGAGTCCGTCCTCGACCTCGCGGACGCGGGCTGGACGGCCCCGGTCATCTTCGACGGCGACCTCACCCCCGCCTTCGATCCGACCTGGCGAGTGGAGACCGACGGCAACCGGGCCCGGGCGCGGGTCTTCGGCGCCACCCGGGGCCGAGACTTCTCCGGGTCGCTGACCGCCGCTGAGGACACCGCCGCCCGTGACTACCGATCGTGGCCGGCGGGCTCGCTGCGGTCCACGCTCACCCTGCGCGGGGTGGGAGCGGTCTCCGCCTCGGCGTCGGTGGACCGCGACCACACCTTCCTCGGGCTCTGGCCGGGCTTCGGGCCGAGCAGTGCCCTCGACTCCGATCCCGGGACGGCGTGGGCGGCCGCGTTCGCTCTTCGGCCGACCTGGCGCGTGGAGTTCGAGACCGTCATGGATCCCGCCGTGATTCATGTGACGCCGTACGCCGACCACTCGGTGTTCGGCTCCGGCTTGGGCGTGCCCACGACGCTGCGAGTACGCACCGAGTCGGGCTCCCGCGAGGTCGGAGTGCCGGCCACGGGGCTCCCGGTCGAGGTGACGCTGCCGGCGGGACCCACTCACTGGGTCGAGATCGAGGTTGTCGCGACGGATCGGGGCGCCACGACGGACCTTGTCACCGGCCTCGCTGAGGTCGAGGTGCCCGGTCTGCACCCCAGTCTCGCCGTCGCTCTGGCCGCCCCTCGGACGTCGGCGCCGGTGAGCGGCGTGGTCCTGACCACCGGCGCCCGCGCGCCCGACGGGTGCACGATCGGGTCGGGGGCGACCTGCCTGGCCCAGCAGTACCGCCCTGCCGAGGAGAGCGCGCTGCGTCGCGAAGTCCCCGTTCTCACCCCCGGGGCGTATGCCGTGGAGGGACTCGTGCGGGTCGACCCGCGCTCGCCACCGGACGGGCTCGTGGCTGGCGTCGGTGTCCGGGCCGCCGTCAGCAGCAGTTCGGGTCCTGCCGCCCGGGCCGGGGCCGACGCCTTGGTCGACGAGGATCCCACGACCGCGTGGCGCCCCGCGCCCACCGATCGTCGACCGTGGTTCTCGGTGAAACTCCCGACGGCCGCGACGATCTCCGGGCTCACCCTGGAGGGGGAGGGTCCGTGGCGCGGCAGGACCCCGGTCTATGCCGAGGTCGCCAGCGGCGGGGCCACGCAGACCTCGTTGATCGGCGCCGACGGCAGCGTCGTCCTGGAACCGGTCACGACGAGCCAGGTCACGGTCCGGCTGCTGATGACGTCCGCGTCCACCGATCCGGCGCACCCACTGTCCGTGCGGTCGGTGTCGCTGCGCGGAGTGAGCCTCCCGAGCCCGCCGGCCGTGATCCAGCGCGACTGCGGTCAAGGTCCCGAGCTGATCGTCGACGGCGTCCTCGTCCCCACGGAGGTGACGATCACGCGCGCCGACCTCGGTGGCGGAACGGTGCGGTGGCGCGCGTGCCAGGAGGTCGACGTGGCCGGGGACGCCTCGGGCGGCGGGCCGCATCGGGTGTCGCTCGTGGCCGGCCCGGGGCTGGTCGCTCAATCGGTGGTCCTCACGCGTCGGGGCGGACCGGCGGAGCACCCGACTGCACCGGCCGTCGAGGGGGCCGTGGTGCGGAACTCATCACCCGCCGGTCTGGATGTCGCCCTCCCCGCCGGCGTGGGCGTCCGGCTCCTGGCGACCACGATGAACGCCAACCCCGGGTGGATCGCGACGGTCGGCGGACGGAGCCTCGCGCCGCAAGTGGTCGACGGGTTCAGGCAGGCCTTTGTCGTTCCAGAGGGGGTGTCGGGCACCGTCCTCGTCCGCTTCAGCCCCGACGGCCGTTACCGCTGGCTGCTCGCGGTCGACGCGCTCGGCGGGGCCCTTGTGCTCCTGGGCTCGGTCTGGCCGAGCCGGAAGGCGAGCACGACCCTGCTCGGGGGGTCGGTGGGGCGCTGGTCGGCGTGGCGTGCGGGAGCGGCCTGTCTGCTCGTCGGGGGGGCGCTGGAAGGGCTGGCGGGACTCCTCGTGGTGGTCGGCGCACTGGCCCTGGCGCTCCTGATGTCCCGTGTTGGCCGTGGGCGCCCCGGTCGTCCCGCCCGTGTTCACGACGGCTGGGTCGCGGCCCCGACGCTGCTGCTGGCCGCCGGGTTGGTCCAGATCGCAGCCCCGGCATCGGTCGGGCCGCCCTGGGTGGAGGGGGTGACCCGTGTGCTCGTGCTCGGCGCCGGGCTCTCGGCCTTCCTGGCGGGCGGGCCGCAGGATTACCCTGCGGGCGACGTCGCCGGCTCCGCCTGAGCCGATCGGTTCCGACCTCCCGCCCAGTCGATGAGGGGCTGCTCGATCAGCCGATGCGAGATCTCCGCCAGAGCGAGGGTCACCGGAATCCCGAGCGCGAGCAACGGGATCAGCCCACCCCGAAACGGGGGGAGTGAGGTCACCGCGAAGATCGCGCTGAAGACCGGCAGGTGCCACAAGAAGACGCCGTAGGAGATCCGGCCCAGCCAGCGGGGGAGTCGGCTGCCGAGCAGTCCGCGAGGCATGGACACGGGGCCGAGCACGACCGGCAGGAGAAAGGCACCGGCCGTGGCGGCGCCGAGGGCGACCCGCACACTCAACTGGGGGCCTTGACTGGGGGCCAACAACAGCGAGCCGGTGATCGGGGTGGTGGCCAGGACGTAGCACCCGGCGGACAGGGCCCAGCACTGCCACGGATCCGCGGCCCGGGCCCGCCAACGTTCGGCCCAGCGCGTCGTCGGGTGGACCCCGGCCTCGGCGAGCGCCATCCCCACGAGAAAGACGGGAGCCACGCCGGTCAGGAGGCGTTCCGGAAGCACATCCCGGCCCACCTCCACGGCTTGACTGGCGAGCAGCCCGGCGAGGGCGGCCAGAGACAGCACGGCCAGAGCGGCGATCGGCGCCCGGGGGCTGCGGGCGCGCAGCACCTCGAGGATGAGCGCAAGGACCGGTAGCGCGGCGTAGAAGGACAGCTCTGTGGCGACGCTCCACGCCTGCGAGAAGCTGGGGATGGACCGGTCGGAGGTGTAGATCTGCAGGCCGGCCGCGTGCAGCAAGCTGATCCGGCTGGACGGTCGCTCCGCGAGAACGACGACGAGGAGCGCCGCCCAGTACGCCGGCAACACTCGGGCGGCCCGGCGCCACGCGTACCCCGTCAGCGAGAGCCGAATGCCTCGGGCCGCGGCCCGTAGGAACCGGGCGTGCAGCAGGTATCCGGACAGGGCGAAGAAGAGGTAGACGCCGAAATCGCCCCGACCGGCCAAGCGGCCGAGAAATCCCCCCGTCGACGTGAACCCGGTCATGAAGGCGGCATGCGTGAGCACGACGAGGACGACGGCGATGGCCCGGACGCCGTCGAGGGCGTCGTCCCGCCCGACGGTGTCGGTGGCACCCTCCGGCCTGGTCCGCGCCCCGGCATCCGCGCTGGTCATGGCGCCGAGACTAGCCATCGCCCCACGACGGCAACGCGCGGACGCACCAATGGGATGGAATCTCGCCCGCGGGGCGTACCCACTGGTAAGGTCCCGCCCAATGTCCACTCACCGATGAGGAGCCTTGGCCCATGCGCCGCATTCTCGGATTCATCTTGGCCGGCCTGGCGGGCTTCTTTGCGTGCACGGCCGTGCTGTTGATGGTCTACGCGCCCGGCAAGACCAAGGTGACCCCGCTCAACATCGATTCGACGACGCGACTGAGCGGAACCGCTCGGGCCCTCCCGACCGGCGGCACGGGGCCGATCAAGGCCGTCAACCGCACGGTCGCCGACAGCGCCGCCTCGGACGGGAAGGTGGCCGTCTTCGACACCTTCACCTGCCTGATGACGGGGACCGACGGCCCCGACTGCGTCGACGACAAGGACCCCCAGAAGCGCTTGATCAGCGCCTCGACCGACCGTTACGCCACGGATCGGGTCTCCGGCCTCGCCGTCAACGACGAGAAGTACACCGACCAGACCGAGGGGCCGCGCGAGGGCCTGCTGCTCAAGTGGCCGTTCGACGTCCAGAAGCAGACCTACCCGTACTACGACAGCGCGATCAAGAAGGCGGTCGACGCGGTCTTCCAGGGCGAGGAGAACCTTGAGGGCCTGCTGACCTACAAGTACGCCGTCGAGATCCCCGAGACCAAGATTGAGATCGCCAAGGGTGTCCAGGGCACCTACAAGGACAGCAAGGTCATCTGGGTCGACCAGGCAACCGGCGCCCCCGTCAAGCAGACCGAGTCCCAGGTCCGCAAGCTGCCCGATGGCAAGGCCGTGCTCGACATCGACCTCGCCTTCACCCCCGAGCAGGTCACCAAGGGCGTCGCAGACGCGAAGAAGAACGGCGCCCAGTTGTCGCTGTTGTCCAAGGGGCCGCTCTTCACCGGGGTGATCGCGTTGCTCTCCGCGGCGGGTGCCTTCGTGGCGCTGCGGGGCCGTCGACCCGAGGACGAGGCGGCAACGGTCGCCGACTCCGCTGACGACCCGACGCTCCTCGACGGGTTCGCCACGCCGGAGACGCGCCGTCGGAGCGACCTCAACCGGGAGTGATCCCGCGGGCGCGATCTCGTCGCTCCGCGACGAAGATCGCCGTGCCCGGGAGCAGCCGACCCCGCACGGGTGACCAGCCTCCCCAGGTGGCCTCGTTGCGGGCCGGCCACTCGGGTTCGACCAGGTCGAGCAGGTCCATCCCGGCCTCGACCAGCTCCCGGATCCGGTCGCCCAGGGTGCGGTGGTGCTCGGCATACGTGACCGCGCCGGAACGCGCGACCTCGGCATACGGGGTTCGGTCGAAGTACGACATCGTGGCCGTCAGCCCCTCCGGACCGGGCACGTCGGGGAACGCCCAGCGGATCGGATGGGTCGTGGCGAAGACGAAGCGGCCCCCCGGCCGCAGGACACGCGCCACCTCCCGCATCAGTCGGGCCGAGTCGGCCACGAAGGGCACGGCCCCGTAGGCCGTGAAGACGCGATCGAAGGACGCCTCGGCGAACGGCAGGCCGGTGGCGTCGCACTGGGCGAGCGGGAGCGGCATGCCGTGCCGGGCGTTGAGCGTGCGGCCCACGGCGAGCATCCCCCCGGACAGGTCCGTGGAGACGATCTGCACCTCGGGATGGACACCGACCACCCACCGGGCGCACTGTCCGGCGCCGCCACCGAGCTCGAGCACCCGGTGCCCAGGCCGCAGTTGGAGCAGGTCCAACTCGGCCTCGGTCCACCCCTCGGGGCCCCAGACGAACCCGGCATCACCGAGGAAATCGCCGTGCTCCTCGTGGTAGGCGGCGGCCTGGTCGTCCCACCAGGTCCGGTTCGCCGAGACGGTGGTCGCGTGGTCAATCTCGGTGCGCCCGGCCCAGCCAGGGTCGGGGACGGGGGTCACTTTGGTTCTCCTGTGGACGGGCCGGTAGTCTTGGTCGGTACGCGTGTGCCCAGATCAGGGCCCCGGTCGACCGGGGCCCGTGCG